>JACCDG010890357.1_pt1 | contig 10940 bp, 12 predicted proteins | sample 7442471 | NCBI WGS metagenome assembly JACCDG01 (sample SAMN15323444, study PRJNA562643) | freshwater metagenome | isolation source: river surface water | place: USA:Blue River Watershed | collected 2017-08-17
AAGGAAACTCCATGCTGTTGCAAAAAGGTTTATGGAAAGGTATAAATAGGCGTACGGGCGATTAGTTTAGTGGTAGAACAGATCTCTCCAAAAGATCTGGCGAGGGTTCGATTCCTTCATCGCCCGCCATGAAAGATTTACTATCCTTAAAGTTGCTAGATAACTTGTAGGGTAAAGATAATTTAGGTGTTCCATTCACTATTTCACTGTAGGTTGGAAATTTATCAAATACTAGCCCAAAAAGAGACCTTAAAATAGTAAGATTCTCTTGTTTTAAAAGCCTTTCTTCTTGGTGTTCCATTAAATATTTTACATATTTAATAAAAGATTTAATATCGTGTTCTTTTACTTCCAGTTTAGTGCGTTGTTCCGTGGCTTGATTTATTTGCTTCTCTATATCTTCAATCTGTTTTTCAAGTGCTATTCTGATTGTTTTATTTTGGGTACTTGTAAAAGCTTCAATTTTTTGCATTTTTTCTGCTTCAAGTTCTGTAATATTATTACTTGCTTTCAAGGAAAATTGACCCAGTTCTTTTTCTTTTTCCCTGTATTTACCCATAAGTGTATTTTCAAAGCTCTTAAAAAACCCTTCTTTATATTTTAGGTTATTTATAAAATAGGCAATCTGTTTTTCAAATTCTTTTTTATTTATTCCGTATTGCTTATGGTTCCTTGAGCAATGATAGAAAGGGAAATGTGCTCCAGATTTACCCCTTGAAACACTTCCCAAAAATGGCTTCTCACACTCAGGACACAATATGACTGATTTAAAAGGAAAAAGGGGATTATCTTTGGTTCTTTTTAGACTGTGCGGATTATAATCTTTATGAATTATAATATTTCCGTTTTCAGTTTCTTCTATAAACTTCGCTCCTTTATTTGCTTTATTGAACATAGAAATACTCACTAAGCCCGCATATCTTGTTTTAATTGGCTTAGATGCTACCCATTTACCCGCATTTATTCCACAGTAAATTGGATTTGCGATGATATGCTGAAGATGTTTTACATTTAATAATATCCCACCAGTGGAACCAATGATTTTTTCTTTATCTTCAGACCATCTATTTCTTTTTCGGGATGAATAACCCATAGCATTTATTTGGTTTGCTATCTCTTGGTCTGTAAAAGCCCCCGATGCTCGTAGTTCGAACATTTTAATAAAAAAGTGAGCATATGCTGGGTCGGCTTTTTGAATTGGTTTTTTCTTTCCATCAACAAAGATTTTTTCATTAATAAAACCTTCTCTTGGTGGTCCGACATGATAACCCTCTCGAACTAAACTAATTTCTGCACCAATCATTCGTGTTAGGATTCGGTTGACTTCATTTTTTCCTTCTTGGGCCATGACCAACTCTGTTGTTTCACTTGGTGAAATTTGACTCCATGTGTATTCAACACCCAAGTGTTCCAGTGTGTTTTGCGAAGGTTGTATTATTCCATAGCTATCAATCAGCTGAACATTATAACTTAGCAATCTCTGCTTGAGTTGTTCGTATCCTAAAGTTCCGTTTCTTGTAAAGCGATCTATTACTCGAAAAATAAAAATATCCACTTTATGCGGTTTATTTTTAATATATTCAAATGCTTCATCAATAGCAGGGCGAGTTTCTTTTCTTCCTGAAAATTTTTCTTTAAATACTCTTAAAACATTTAACCCTAGTCGTTCTGCAACTGCTCGACAAATTTTTTCTTGCTCATCAAGACTTTCTCCTTGTTGGGCTTGTTTAGAGGTACTTACGCGACAATAGATTATGCAATTTTTACTTTTTTTAGTATCTGACATTTTTATATTATACATTAGTCCTATTAATCTCATCTAACCAAGAATAAAAAAAAATCTCAGCCTCTTTGTCCTGTTGGTCTCTTAGCTTCAAAATTTCTTTTTCAGATAATTCTGAAGTTAAACTTCCTAGTGATTTTTTAAATTCTTCAAGGTTAATCATGATTTTGTTTGTATCTTGGTTCTTGCTGTTTTTAAGACATCCTTCTTTAAAATGGACCATATGTCATTTTTTAGAATAAGACAGCCTTATGGGCGATTTTTTAGCTAAAATCAGGCGTCCTCAGGTCATTTTCAGAATTGGTCAGGGTCTCAAAATGATCTAATAGAACCCTACGGTCTTTTTTGTCGTAATCAGACTTATCGACAAGTTTTGAGAACCACTTACTTATCATCTCCCGTGTAATTTTTTGCCCCTTTATTGCATGTCCGAATTGGACAAACGATGAATGTTCTGGGTGTTTTTGTGTCATTTCTTTAAATCTCCTTTCAATACTTCGCATATATTTTTTAAAATTAAAATTCTTAATCTGGTCATTGTTTTTACATCCACCATTACCTAAAGAGTATTAAAAAAAGTAAGCTCAAAATATGATTAGTTTTCAAAAAGAGAAATAGAAAAAGCCCTCAAAAATAGAGGGCGCATAGATTTTCCACAGTCTTAAGTTTTATTAAGCGGGCTTAAGCTTTTTATTTCTTTGAGAAAGAAATTTTTGAGTTCGTAATATAACAGGAATACCAGTTTTTATATAGTCTAAATCCTTTTTTAAAATTGCTGATCTACTAAATTTATATTTCTTATAAAGAGGATTCTCTGCATTTGAATTAAAGTAGTCAAAAACACCTTTGTTATATTTTATTTCCTCGTCTCTTGCAAGTTCATATAGTGCGCTGAAATATTTCCGCCGTGCAAATACAAATGGATTCTCATAGTTCTCGTTAATGTAAAGAGTAATTGCTTTTCTTTCTGTTGGGTCTTCCAAGATATCAATACTTTCTATTTGATTATCATTACTAAGATTTTTTACTCCGAGACGATCTTTATCTTTTAAATATGCTCTCAAAAAATCATCTGCAAAATCTATAAAAAAGACTGAGCCGTCTTCAGTAAAAGAATTTTCAGTATATTCATAATTAGGATGATAATGTTCCATGTGGTGTTTTCTAAGAAAACCCTTGTCAGCTAGTACGGGCATTAATAGAGAGTAAATATTCATTTGTATGTCATTTTTATTTCCAAAGAAAAAAGAAGGTCTCGTTAGAAGTTTTTTAATCCTGACCGCCGTGGTGATTCCATCAGTATGAACCCCTTCTCCTTTTTCCAGTAAAAGTTTAAAAAGCCAAGTCAATTCTTTGATGTGTCCTACAAGTTCTTGGCCTTTATCATATACAACAAAACAACGATCTTTTGTGGTAGTCTCTATTTTCTGCTCTGGAGTTTTCTTTACTTTCGCCATGCTGTAGAGTGATTATACCAACAAAACTTCTTTTTGTATTAAGGTATTATTTCCGAATATCTAATTTTTCTGCGCAGAATTTTTTTCACGCCCCGCTTTTAGAATCCCATCTCTTACCGATCGCGATTAACCCAATCTCACAATAACTAGAAAGATATCTAAATTTAAATAAAAAGCCTGAATGACAGAGCCCAGGGATATATCAAATTTTTTTATTTAAGCGACAGCGATAAGTACCTAACCCAGAGTGTCTTTGCAATCTCCAGGGGTCCCATTAAACAACTACCCCCCATACCCCCAAAACCAAACCCCACTCTTCTTTGAAAGAAATGAAGCGTATACACTCGTTCCTTTCGGTCTCAGTAGCTACGAGATATTACAAGTAATTAAACATATACCCATGTACCAAACAATTGAAGACGTATTAAAAAGTCCTGTGAGCCTATCTACATATCGAGGTAGTACGAAAACTAAAGATATGGTAGCAGAACAAATAAAAGCTAAGTACGGAGCAGGTGAATTAAGGAATTTTAATCCGTATACATCCATGATGACTTTTTCATCGTGGCTTAAGCTGGGCTTTAAACCAAAGAAAGGAGAGAAAGCAATTACTTCAGTTACCTATATTGAAGTAAAAGATGAAAACGGAAGAGTTACTAGAAAACAGAAGCGGTCGGTTAATCTCTTTTACTACCGCCAAGTGATGAAGATATGACCACCGAACAGATATATGCGTTTAGGGCAGATATAGAGTCATTCACTGAACGATTGAATACATTTGCTCACATACTCTCAGATAGCAATCTCATGGTTAAAGATGTGCCAAAGAATGCTGAACCAATTACAAATAGACAGTATAGACTTCTTTTAGACCTTATAAAAAAGAGAAAGATGAGTAAAGAGGAAAAAGAGAGGTGGCTTACTGAAATGGAGACAATGTCAAAATTTGATGCCTCTGAGTTGATTAGTTCGTTTATTATGGGAACCAGATAATTCTCTGTTCCTCCCTGTCGGACACGCTATATAAATGATGCAAATACTGCTTGGTCTACTTGAATACATGTAAAGTTCCGATAACTTATCAGGTAGCAATGTATCGGTATGCAGAGTGCAATTCTCTCGCCATTTGATGAGCGTGTCCGACAGGGAGGAACGATATACAGGGGTTAGTAGTTACCGAAATGGTAGCTACTAACCCTTTTTTTGTGTACGTGATATTATGAGGTATAACTAAATATGGTTTTAAAACCCACGCTAATAAAAATGGTCTTCTGACCAGCACTTATTAGCGTGGGTCCTAATCCGTAAGGGTTAGGGATAATCTCTTCGGAGATTGTCGCTGTTGTCGGGAGACCTTTTTTGTTACCTCTATAACAGATTATTAATTAAATCCCACGCTAAATGAAAAAAACAATATTGTTTTTGTTTTTTGTTTCAGTGTTATCGATATCTCAAGTTTCTTCTGCATATATAGGTCTTGGTTCACAATATAATCCCATCCATGTTCAAATAGAACAAAGTCCTTCTGATAGGCTTCGTGAAGAAATGCGAGATTATCAAAATTTAACAAATTCCCTTAAGGCTCAGTATGGAATTGATGCGTATTATGATTGTTATAATTCTATATCGTGTACAAAAATTGATTATGATTTAAGTTTTCCAGGTGCTCATAAAATGTGTGGGTACTCAATTCAATCATGCTTAATAAGAAAACCTAAACCCTCTCTAACAATTCAACCCCAAATTGCTCCTACTGTAATCCCAAAGACAAACGACCAGGTATGTAATGATACTTTTTTAAATAGTGTATGGAATGGTAAATATGATTCTAGCACAGGAAAAATTCTATGCGATTGCAAAAATGGTAATCAATGGAATAGTTCAAATACGCAATGTGTTGCTAGTTCAAATAAAGTTATCCAGCAAAATATAAATTCTAATACAAACCAAACTAATGACCAGAGATGTGTTGAAGCCTATGGAAATAGCAATTGGGGTGGAAAACTTAATGACAAAGGAGGACCTGTTTGCGATTGTAAACCCTCATACACTTGGAATGACACGAAAACGCAATGCGTGAGCATGAAATGCAACCCTGACCGACAATGGAATAGTAAAAGGACTGAGTGTGTTTTAATTAAGAGTCCGGTTAAAAAAGTAACTACTGTACCTCAAATTTCTGAGCAAAATCAAACTGCTTCCGTTGTGTCCATTCAAGAATCTATCCCTAGTGAACCAACGTCAAAAAAGGTCGGGTTATTTCGTCACATCTTAAATTGGTTTAGGTAAGATTCTGTGAATAAAGTTACTCATTCAAAATCAGATTCAATAATTAAGGCTCTTTTAAAGGAAGCTGACTCTTTTTTAATTTTCGGTAAATACAAAGAAGCGGCTGGTACATACAATAAGATACTTACTTTATGTCCAGACGACCACGTTGAATATTCTAAATTATATTGTGACATAAAGATTGACGAAGAAGATAAATTTTTAAAAAAAGAATTTATATCAGATTGCATTTATAAGGGAGATTCTGTTTATGATCCAAAAGAAAAAGTTAAGTTCTACAACAAAATTTTAGAAATTAATCCACTACAGGCATTTGATGTTCATGATTTTAATTTAGAAAATAAATATTGGGAGACTATTGATAAAATAGTAAGAATAGAACCCCAAAACATAAATGCCATGAATAGGAAAGCAGACCGTGAATTATTTGGAATAGAGATTCCTGGGGATGCTTTATATCCTTCTTATGATTTTGCAATTAGAATATATAATGAAGTCTTAAAGATTGATCCAACAGATAAACATGCCATACATGGTAAAGAATGGGCCAAAGGAGGTAGAGAAATTAAAAAAAACTTTAATAAATTAGATAAACAAAAAGCCACCATGATTTATGAGGCTAATAGAAAATCTATTGAGATTTTTCTAACTCAAGATTTTATTGAGGGAATACCTGATAACGAAATAGGGAAAAGAATTAAAGCGGATATGGAGTGTAAAAAAGAAAAAGAAGGACAACTGAGAAGTTATTTAAAACTTAGAAAAGAAATAGAATCAACAGAGAAATATGCTAATTGGAAAAGGATAGTCTTTGAGAATGGAAAAAATAAATGTGTAGTTTGTGGAACAACAGAAAATTTAGAGGCTCACCACATAAAGTCTTTTCATTCTATACTTACGGAGAATAAGATAACAACCTTAGAGTTGGCATTATTCAACTGTCCTGTTCTTTGGAATCCAGACAATGGGGCGGTGATATGTAAACTTCACCACGATGAAATGGAAAGTTCTAAACAAAGAAAAAATTTTGATTAAATTAAGAAAAATAAATAATATTATGCTCCATCTAAAACAAACCCTTATTAAAATAATATAAAATAACATGAAACAAAAACTATTAAAAAAAATTGAACAATATAGAGAGCTTATTTACTCCTTAGTATTTTTTCTGTGTGGGCTTATTGTGGTGATGAATATGTCATTCTTTCATTTAGATGTCTTTCCCGTGAAAATTATCACCAAGATAATATGGTTTATTGATGGGTTATTTACTAACACAAATATGCAAGAACTTGAGTTGATTATCTCACGGAGTTTTTTTAACTTTAGTATTTTTCTTTATGTTTATTTACTTGGTTTTATTGTTACTTTTACACCAATGGCATTATCTACTTATTTCGGATTCAAGGCATTAAAGCGTTCCATGTCTGAGAAGGGTAAATTTTCTATATTTTTCTCGGTGTTACTAATTTTAGCAGGACTATTTTATGTTTCTGCATCGGTCTATTATTACATCATTCTTGTAATAATAAGATAAATTTTGGTATTAAATATTAGGTAATAGAAGTAAAAATTTTAGCATATATGTAATATAATGCTAAAATTTAAAAATGACATTTAACGAAAATAAAGCAATAGCCTTACAAGCAGAGGAAAACGGAGACTATTTCTCCGCTGTCCATTTCTATAAAGAGGCTATACAGATTGCTCAAAAAGCTGGCAATTCTTCTGAAATAAAATTTTTAAAACAAAAAATAGTAGAGTTAGTTCCCAAAATCGAAATGAAGCAGGTTTCTTTCGAACAGCCACTTGATCAAAAGACTGTGAATGAAACACGTGATTTTGTAACTAAAATGACTAGTGCTGAAAACATAAATGAAGTATTAGACGGCATAGGTACAAGCGCTAGTTTGTATCCGCAAAAAAAGAGTATTCCTACAACTCCAATGCCAGTCTCACTCCAAATAGCAAGCTTAGCAACTTTTACAGAAAAAGGTCATACTGTTGCTGGTGGAAGTGACCCACGAGCTGTTTGGAGTAATAAACTTTATAGTATAAGTTTCGGGCTTGAGTTTAGTCTTATGACGTGGCCTATATTTCACAAGCTTTTGGAGCGTGAGGACTTTAATTCCGATAATGTTTTTAAGTATTTTGTAGATAAAGAAATCGCTACGGAGAGTGAATTAGGAATTGTAAAAATTGGTATTGGTAGATATTTTGAAGGTGATTTTGTTTCGGCTCTCCACATACTTGTTCCACAATTTGAAAGAATCTTTTTAGATTTTTCTGAAAAATGTGGAGTGGATATTATCTCTTTTAGGGCTCTTCCGGAAGGAGCGATCACAACACAACCGAGAACTCTTTCGTCTGAAAATCTAAAGAGCGAGAACTTTATTTCAAAATGGGGTGAGGATTTTTGCCGACTTCTAGATTATGTTTTATTTGATTCTTTAGGTGTAAAACTTCGTCATCAAGTCGCACACGGAGAAGTACAAATAAGCACTTGTGATTTTGAAAATACAACAACAATTTTGTTTTTGTATATAAAATTATTTAATAGAATAAAAAGGGTAATTAATTATGATTCAAAAGGAAATTAACGAAATAGGGTTGGCTGATATCGAGACTTTGATAACATTAAGTGTCGCTGAAAGTAAGACTATTGAGTATAAGAAAGAATTAAAAATAGTTACGGATTCTGAGAAGAAAGAATTCTTGGCAGATGTTTCTTCTTTTGCTAATACTAATGGTGGTGATTTAATTTTTGGAGTTGAGGAAGCTTCAGGTATCCCTACATCACTATCTCCATTAGAAGTTATTGACCTTGATACTCAGGTTTTGCAACTTGAAAGTATTATTCGTACTGGTATTAGTCCTCGAGTTTCTTTTGTTGTTCAGCCTGTTTCAGCAGAGGCTACGAACAAATACATTATTTTAATTCGAATAAATGAAAGTTGGAATAAGCCACATAGGGTAATATTTTCAGGTAGTAATAGATTTTGTGCGCGACACACTGCAGGTAAATATGATCTTGATGTTACGGAATTAAGACAGATTTTTACTTTATCAGATGGAATTGAAAAAAGAATGCAAGATTTCAGAACCGATCGAATAATCGCACTAGAAACTGAAAAAACATTCCTTTCCTTGAGATCAAAAAAATTGATTGTAATTCATCTACTTCCCCTTGAAAGTTTCTCTTCAAGAATTGATTTAAATAGAGACTTACTGTTGTCTCTTCAGGGAGAAAGTGATCTTTTTAGGCCAATAAATACAGATAGCTGGAATTCTCCTAGAATTAATCTTGAAGGGGTATTTTCTTCTACGGGTTTTGTGGATGGTGCTGTGCGTTCTTATATTCAATTATTTAGAAATGGGGTACTGGAATTAGTTGAGAGTTCTATTCTTGACGGAAGTTTTATTTCTTCCACTTTATATGAGAAGGGGGTTGTTGATGGATTTAAAAAGGGACTAGAAATCCTAAAAAAAGTTGGTATTAATGTTCCTATTGCAATATCTCTATCTCTGCTTAATGTAAATGATTTAACGATACAAGGAAGGGGGTATTATGAAGACCGTAATCTGATAAAACAGAAAAATCTTATTCTTCCAGTTGTAATGCTAAATGAATATGATGAAGAAGTTGAACGTCTTCTACAGCCCATATTTGATCTTGTATGGAATGCTTGTGGATTACCAAAATCAGAAAATTATGACAATGATGGAAATTTTTTAATAACCCGATAAGCAGCCATGTTACCCTATATACAATTTAGATTAGTTTTGGCAAAGAAGATGTACAAACAGGCTTTACGGCTTTGCGCTACTCCTACTGACAGTTTTTCCTTTAGCCAAGGGTTAATTGCCTTGCATGATTCATTGGATAATTTTTTAGGAGCCATTGCAACAAAAATTGGAGTCCCTTTACAATTAATGCAAAGGAAGAACTCTCTCATGCAGACATTTCAAGAAATTGAGACCTTTGAAAAGGCAACTAATCCGTCTTTTGTTTTAGATAATAGAAGCGAGATTTCACATTTAAACACAATAAGAAATGATATTAAACATCAAGGAATAATTCCAAACATAAATCAAGCCCTAACCTTAATTAATCCCATAAATCTTTTCTTTGAAAAATATTGTTTACGATATTTTGGTTTGAATTGGAGAACAATTAGTCTCGCTGATCTTATAAAAAAAGAGGAAATTTGTAGCAAAATGAAGGTCGTAGAGAAACTTATAGAAACACACAATTACAAAGAAGCCCTGAATTCAATGGCTATTATAAAATTCAAGGTATTTGAAGAATCTATTTTGAGGATTGAATTAGATAATAGCTACGACTTAATACTTCCACCTTCCAAAGAAAGAGAAGAACGCAGAAAATCTGAAAATATATTTCCTAAAGAAGAAGGTTATTTCTCGGATTTTAGAGAAAGAATAAAATTTCTTGAAATCGGGATTGATTTAAGATATATGAACGAGTTTGAACGATTAACAGCAAAAGTCGGATTTAATAATAATAAAGAGTGGAAATATGTTTTAAATCATGACCGTAATTGGAGTTCGACAAATTGGACACATGACATCTCTATATATTGCTTTGATTTCTTGATTGATTGTATTTTAAAGAATCAAGAAAAATATCCCTTGTTAAAAAATAAATCAGTATCTAATTCTTATACATTTATAGCTAAAGAAGAAATAAAGATTTTTGATAAAAACAATATATTAATTTACACAATATCAAAAGATCAAACAGTTGAGGATTCATTCTTACCTGGAAGAATTGACAGACAATGGGAAATCTTTGACCCGCATGATTTAATGATTTCATTTTCTACTGAGACTGACACCCCAGATCAATCTTCTACCATAACGGGTTTCTTACATAAGGAAAGCCTAAAAGATATAGAGTTGGTTTTAAGAAAAGAATATAGAGATGAAAATGGAGGCCTTGCACTTATTTATGAGGGCAATGAAGCTTAATAATCACATTGTTCTATTATTTCTTGGGTAATGTCTGGTATTTATAGAAAGAAATTATTTTATGCTAAAATAAGGTTTATTTAGTAATTTAATCTAGAAGACCGAGTCCTTGGAAAACACTGTTCCATTTAAGAATCATATTTTCTATGGTGTTCCATTCTAGAAGTTTACAGTCCGCAATGAATGATTTTTGGGATTCATTTTTGGCAAATTTTTTAGCTGATTTATCGGTCCTTCTTTTAATCAGTTTATTAGTTAAACCATTTTATAAGAACATTATAAAAGCTAAACCAATACTTAAATTTATTATTAAACAAGGTCCTTTTTATTCAGATGTAGTAAAACTACAAAAAAAAGAAAATGGAGATCATGAGGCTATTTTTAGATTCGCAATAAAAAATTTAGGTGAGGCAACTTTTAAA
>JACCDG010967565.1_pt1 | contig 10940 bp, 7 predicted proteins | sample 7442471 | NCBI WGS metagenome assembly JACCDG01 (sample SAMN15323444, study PRJNA562643) | freshwater metagenome | isolation source: river surface water | place: USA:Blue River Watershed | collected 2017-08-17
GTGTTTACTAGCTCATCCAAAAATTTTTTTCGATCTGAATAAAATTATTATGGCTTTATAGCTTTTAATAAACAAAAAAATCGCCTTTTTTATCGTCTTCAAAGAAATAATAGAAAACCAACACCTGTTGCATAAAATCCAAAGATTTTCTGGGAAAGTATTGGTTTAGGTAACCAAATTCGTATCTATTATTCCCTAAAATACCGTGTTTAAGTCCAATACAAAATCGGTTTTGATCAATTACCTGGCCACCAGTTAATTCCTTGTTGTTTAAATTAATAAAGATTTCATCCCAAATTACCAGGTTGAAATTATTGGTAGAAGGCTGTTCAGCGCGAAGCAGATATCGAAATCTGGGGTAAGCTCCGGTGTAACCCCCAAAATATCTCGCTTCTAATCTTAAACGATGAGAAAAAGAAAGATCCAAAAAATTTTCATAATTCATGGTGTGTTGAAGAGTAAATCGATTCTCTTTTAAATCCTCCGTGCGGACATAGCCGTAAAGATATCCTAAACGATGTTTGTCCCCTAAATTATTTTGTATTAAACCCACACGATATAAAAGTTGGGTTACGCCTCCATCATAAAAACCCCATCGCATTTGTGTTTCGGCCCATACCGAAAAGACTTTACTAATAGAGGTGTCGGCGAAGGTTCCAAGCCATGCACCAGGTTCAGAATTCGCGGCATAAGTTTTAAAAATGGAGAACTGGAAGAGCGTTAATAAAATAAGAGATTTCCATTTATTCATATCCAGTCCTTTGGCGAAGATGAAACATATATTCACCTCTTTGAATTAAGATTAAAAAATAACTCATCTTCCGTAGCAATGTCCACGTAGTCCTAAGTAAGGAGAAGTAGAATGGCCAAGTTCATTGACTGAACCTTTTTTTTTGTTTATCTCTCTAATTTATCTTAGAAGTATTATACCTAGGGCATGACAAAGAAGGTTAAAAATGGGCAGAAAATCAGCAAAGATCGCAGGTAGAAAAGGTGCCGCAGATAAGGCGAGGGGGCAAATCTTTACTCGTTCCCTAAAAGATGTATTTAAGGCCGCAAAAAGCGGTGGACCTGATCTTTCCTCAAACTTTCTTTTAAAAGTGGCAGTCGAGCGCTGTAAAAAGATGAATGTACCCAAAGATAATATCGAGCGTGCCATCAAAAAATCCCAAGGGGAAGGCGGAGCTGGTTATGAGGATATTTCTTATGAAGGATACGGCCCTGGTGGAGTTGCCATATTTGTTGAAACTTCAACTAATAATGTTACCCGTACCGTTGGAAATATTAGAAGTTATTTTAAAAAGTGTGATGGTTCCCTAGGAGTTACAGGCTGTTTAGAATTTGTTTTTGAAAGAAAAGCCGTTTTTACTATTCCTGCTGAGGGGATTAATGAAGATGAATTTACCCTTCATATGATTGATGCTGGAGCAGATGAGGTAGAGCTGGAAGAAGGGATGTTTGAAGTAACCGCGCCAATGGAATCATTTGGTTCAATTCAGGAAAAACTTCAGGAAATTAATATCACTCCAGAGGAAGCATCTTTGGTAAGAATTCCACTAAGTCTAAAAAATGTAAATGAAGAGAATTTGGAGCAAATTGAAAAGCTTATTGGGTTACTTGAAGAAGATGATGATGTTGTAACCGTTTATCACAATCTTGAATAAAAATCATTATTACAGGATAATAATTTTAAAGGGGAACTAGCAATGAGAATAAAAATTTTTACATTATTAATGTTTATTTTTACTTTTGAAGCAAGTGCCCGGACCAAGATATTGTCCTGCCCATCCTCAAAAGAAAAGTCACTTACTGCATTTAATATAAGTTCCGTAATAGACCGAAAAGTTCCTTCCAATGGACTGGTTTTTTCACGCTTAAAACGCATACCAAGGGTTCATTTAACCACTTCTTTTAAAAAAGGTGGAGTGGAAATCAGATTTCAGTATGGTTTGGATATTCAAAGGGCATTTATTAAATTACCCGATGGGGATAGCAAATTTATCTGGGATGTAGGCTATGATAACCTAAAGTTTTTTACCCGTATCTACCCTGAAAATTCTCCTGCCCCGGCCGAATGGGATTTTGGTTACCTTTTTAAAAAGAACCCAAACCTTTGCGGCGTCTCCCTAGAAGATGGGATTTTGGTGGAAAATACCAGGTTGGAAAATATTAGGGAAGGTCAAGCGGGAGATAAACTTGTTCGGGGCAACTTTTTTAAACCAATTCCCTTTGATCCAAAGACTTGGATTAAACCAGATCTTTCCAATCACAAGAAATTTCTACCAAACCCTATTTGGGAAGGAGATAGTGGACTGCTTGATATGTATTGGGCTACCTGGAAGCTGGCCCTAGATCACTATAAATCCTCCGAAGGACATCCTGGGACGGTATCGCCTTTTCTAGATGAATATTTCTCCGATAATTTTTTTCAGTGGGATACGGCTTTTATGCTTCAGTTTGGAAACTATCTTTTCCCAAGATACAATCCGATTGCTTCATTTGATAATTTCTATAATCTTCAGCACCATACAGGGAAAATCTGGAAGGAATATTCCGAATTTACAGGTGAAGAACTTTGGGGACTCCAAAAAAAGGATATGGAAATAAATCCTCCCCTTTTTGCTTGGGCGGAATGGGAAGCTTATAAAATATCAGGAGATAAAGAGCGTTTGGCCAGAGTCTTTCAAGCAAATGAAGAGTATCTTCTTTGGCTCGAAGCTGGTCGGAAGGCCAATGGAACAAATCATCGTCTCTATTGGAATACTCCCCTTGGTTGCGGTATGGACAATATTCCAGTGCCTTGGTCCCATCAACATGGATGGGTGGATATGTCTGCTCAAATGGTTCTGGCCTATAAATCAATGGCAAAGATCTCAAATGTTTTGGGTTATTTTGAAAAAGAAAAATCCTTTTTGGAGATGGCTCAAAATATTGCCAATAGGATAAATTCCTATATGTGGGATGAAAAACAAGGAATTTATTTTGATATTGATCAATATGGAAAAAGAATGGGAATCAAGCATATTGGGCTTTTCTGGCCCCTTCTTGCTGGAATAACCTCAAAGGACCAAGAGGCTAAATTAATAGCGCACCTCAAAAATCCAAACGAATTTAATACCGACCTTCCCTTCGCGACACTTTCCAAGGACCACCCGAAATTTAGGGATATGGGAAATTATTGGAGAGGAGCTGTCTGGGCACCAACCAATTATATGGTGATAAAAGGATTGGCCGGCCAAGGTTATGAGGATGAAGCTTCTGAATTTTCCCTTCGCTATTTAAAAGGTCTTTTTGAAGTATACCAATACACAAACACTTTATGGGAAGCTTATGCTCCATTAAAAAGACCGCAAAAAGTGGCAAGGGACTTTGGCAATTTGGGCGATTTTAAATTTGGACCTTTGGTATTTACCCCGGCCAAAGATGCTATGGGTATAAATAATGTTAGATCGGACTTCGTGGGTTGGACCGGAGTTGGTCCGATTAATCTTTTTTTGGAAAACCTAATTGGCATTAGAAGAGATGTTTTGGAAAATAAAATCTACTGGAGATTGGGACCTCTACATCGTCACGGGATAGAAAATCTTCCATTTGGGGATGGATTTGTCAGTTTGATAAGTGAGAAAAGGGATGTCGCAAGTAAGTTTGAGATTTCCGTGGATACTACAAAGCTAACCATTCCCGTGGAACTTTATTTGTATATATCCGGTAAGATGGAAAAATTTTTTCTACCCACGGGGAAAAAATTTTCTTTGGGAAATTTGGAAGGTCAATTCTATAAATAAGAAATTAATAGAGCTTTAGAAGTCTGGCTTCACATGGTTCAAGGGTAATTTTTTCTTGTACTAACTCGGATTTTTCATTTAGCAGGTTAATTACCTTTTGGTTTTTATTTATTTTTGTTTCAGAAAAATTTAGATCAATAGTTTGGGTACCCGAGGAATCTAAATTAGCAAGGATGATAAATCCTTCATTTGGGTTATCCGGGTTATATCTCCAGCCTGCAATAACGGCAGGATGTCCATTGTCGATAAACTTTAAATTTTCGCCCATTTTAAAGATGGGATATTCTTCAATAAGTGAATTTGCTTTTTTAAAAAAGGGGCAAAAATCCTTGATTGGCGATGTTTCCAGAAAAGGGATCTCACCTGTTCTATTAACAAAATTAATCTTTACTCCATAACCAAACTCTACACCTTGAGTGATACCCACATGACCATTATCAAGAAAAGCCGCAATTACATATCTTGGAATAATAGCTTCTATTTTTCCGTATTGTTGGATAATTCCCGGGCTATCGTGGGAGGTTATGGGGTGGAGATAAAGAATTTTATCGAAAAATTTATGATTGTTCTCTAATAATTTTCGAGTTTGCTCGGCATAAGGAACCACCCAGGGTGTACAAAGAAGAAGGTTTAACTTGAAAATCTTTGTCATATCGAGGATTTTTTTTAAGTCTGTGAAAAGTTCTGCAAAAATACCTAGTTCTGGAAATTCTTCATTTATGGCGTGGGTTAAATAAAATAGAAAATGATGGTTTGTGCTATGAAGGTTATCAAATCGGATCATACCTTTGGTGTAGTCTGCATAATTACCCCAAAATAAAACATAGTCCTTCATATGTTCCCATATTTTTTTTCGGGTTGAAGGGATGGGATGATCATAATTTATTAAGACTAAATCCTCCCATTCTTTCCATTCGTTATTGTCCCAATATCCTGCTCGCTTAAGTCCATCGGGTCTTTTTGCATCCGGGACAATCCAATCTGGTAAATTAGTAGCTATTCGAGATTTTACACCAACATGGTTTAAAACTAGATCAATACAAAGTCCTATCCCTAATGACTTGGCCTCTTTCATAAAATCTTCAAACTGTTCAAGGGTATCTCGATTATCCCCCTTAATTCCATATTGAGGATCAATTTTAAAAAGATCATGTATTTCGTAGGGACTTTTTTGGCTGCCCATTTCGGTAATTGGAAGGAGGTGGACGACATTGAAACCAATTTCTTTTATATGATGGAGATATTTTTTCCAGGTATTAATATCACCGGAGGCATTAGGGATCAAGGTGTACATTTTAACCGAGTTTATTATAGCAGGAGCGACCAAAAAATAGGAAGAGGGGGATTTGTCCCAATGCCACTTTCTTCCATTGAAAGAATATTTAACTCTGAAGTGATATATTCCACATTTATTCAAAGGAATCTTGGCATGAAATTCATTGGGGCCATATTTATGAAAGGGAATATCGCTCATTTTACCGAAGATATTGTGGGTGACTTTTAAATGAATATCTTCACTGTCCGTTTTAACTACAACTTCTAAAATATCTCCCAAAGTTTTTCGAAAAAAATCCTGTCCTCCTACCGGGTAAGTGTGGTGTATCACCGCTGGTTTATTGTAATGACCTTTGCCAGTTAATTGAGGGATAGGTCGTCTTTTAAAAGAATCCTTCATTTTAAGGTTCCCATTTGATCATATTTGAAACCAGTTCTCCATTAATAAGAGGGTTTTTGGGAAAAATCCTTGCTGTAAAGCCTAGCGCTCCGGCTTTTTTACAACGTAATTTTGTTTTAAATAAAAGAAGGTCCCCCTCTTTTTTTAAAAATTCCATTGGCAGTGATTCTGTTTCAGAAACTCTTATTTCTCCTGCTACATATCCATAGAATAGCTCACATCGAATATCCTGGTGCTCTAATTTGTCCGATGTAACTTTACAAAGAAACTCAGCATCCTCCCCCGAAGAAACGGAATTCGGATTCATCAAGCTAACTTCTTTGATATTAATTTGCGGCCAAGCTGAAATCATTTTGGTTCTCCAATTAGCGAGCTCCTTGGCCTTTTGGAAATTATCTTTGGTTAAAAGATTAAAATAATTTTCTGCGGCTTCTATATAATATTTTGTGTAATCTTTTACCATCCTGTCAGAATTAAAGTTTTCGCCCACAACTTTTATGGATTTTTTCATAAGGGCTACCCACTTCCGAGGAATGCCAAAGCTATCCCGGTCATAATAAGTGGGAACAATTTCTTCTTCCAAAAGGTTATAGATTATCTTGGATTCTTGATCATCTTGTTCCTCGGTTGATTTATAAATTTCTCTGGCCCCAATCGCCCAACCTAATTCAGGCGTATAGGCTTCATCCCACCAACCATCTAAGATGGAAAAATTTAATGCTCCATTCATGGCGGCTTTCATTCCTGAAGTTCCCGAAGCCTCCAAAGGCCTTCTTGGATTATTTAGCCACATATCCACACCAGTAACCAAAAATTTTGCCATGGCCATGCCATAATCTTCTAAAAAAATAATGTTTCTATAGAGACTTTCTTTTAATGACCATTCATGAATTCTTTTTATAATCTCTTTCCCGGCTTGATCAGCAGGGTGAGATCGGCCGGCAAAAATGAGCTGTACGGGTCTTTCGGGATTTCTAAGAATTTTTTCAAGTCTATTTATATCTCTTAGAATTAAATCTCCTCTCTTGTAAGGAGCAAATCTTCTTGCAAAACCGATGGTTAAAGCAGCTGGGTTTAAAATGGTACTCATCTTTTGCATCTGAATTGCATTTGCCTGTCTTCTCGATAATTGCTGTTGGACAAGTCGGCGTACTTCTATAAGAAGTTTCCCCTTGTTAAGATTTTGAAGTTGCCAAAGTTTTTCATCTGGAACTTTGTCTATATTATTCCAATTGATACCTGCTGGGTCTTTTTCCGAAACACCTAAAAGTCCTAAAAGTTCGCGAGACACCCAAGTAGCTGCGTGTACTCCGTTGGTTATTGAACCAATAGGAACTTCTCTTTTTGGAAGTGTTGAGTAAATATGGGACCACATATCTCTAGAAACTGCTCCGTGAAGTTTGGAGACACCTAGATTAACTGCGGACAAAGCAATAGCAAACCCTGAAAGGCAAAACTCCGTTCTTGCTTCATCAGAAAGCCCTAGCCCTAATTTTGCAAGATTACTCCAGGTCCAACCTCTTTTATCTCGCAATTGGGGTAGCGCTCTTTTGGCCAATTCGATATCGAAACGTTCATTGCCAGCGGCTATTGGTGTATGGAGGGTAAAAACATTGGATGCCTTAACGATTTCGACTGCTTCTTCAAAAGAAATTTTATTATCATCAACAAGATTTATAACCCGTTGAAGGATTAATAGGGCGCTATGACCTTCATTTATGTGGAAGACAGATGGACTTAGACCCAAAGTTTTGATCGCCTTAACTCCACCCATTCCTAAAATTATTTCTTGGCGGAGTCTGGTCTCTCGGTCAGCTACATATAGTTTTTGAGTGATAGTCCTAAAATGAGGTTCATTTTGCGGAATATCGGTATCAAATAAGTAAAGAGGAACTCGGCCGACCATTAGTTTCCATATTTGGAAATAGACCACACCACCGAACATCTCAATATCCATTATTCGGGCCTTTCCTTTTTCGTCCTTTTCCAAGGTGATTGGTAGGTTTGACCATTCTGCTTCAACATAACGTTCGTGTTGCATCCCATCTTCACTTAATTCTTGTCGATATTGTCCTTGGCGATATAGGAGTCCTAACCCAATCATCGGGACTCCTAAATCACTAGCTGATTTTAAAATATCTCCGGCCAAAATTCCCAATCCGCCTTGATAGATGGGAAAGGTATCATGAAGGCCAAATTCCAATGAAAAAAAGGCTATGGTTTCTTTATCTCTATTGCCGTACTGACTTTGAAACCAGGTAGGTTTTCTAAGATAATTTTTAAAGGAGCTATAGACCTCCTCCATTTTTTTTATATAGTTTGGATCCTCGGAAAATTTTAAAAGAACTTCTTGGGGAATATTATTAAGAAGTCTCGTAGGACTCATTCGGCATTCATTCCATAATTCCGGATGAAGTTCAGAAAAAAGGTCATTGGCGAAGGGATTCCAATATGACCAAAGATTATTAGACATCTCCAAAAGAGGCGCCAGTTTTTCCGGAGTTTTGGGAAGTATTAGAAGACTTTTAAATTTCAATTTATGCTCCTTAAGTTTTTAATATTGTATTCAAAAAAGCTTCCGGTCTTCAAGTCTTACTTTTAAATCATTTAAAACATTTGAATAACTGATAAAGGCATCGTATGGAGATCCGAAGGGGTTGAAATATTTGTGAACATCTCCATCATTAAACCACTTGGTGCAAAGATAATAAAAATGGTCTGATGTTTGTAACTTTCTCCAAGTATGAATTAGGTCTAGGTCCTTACTCTCTAAAACTGGCTTTTCCAGTGAGTATAAAAAATCAAAGGCAGAATTTTGCAAGGGGTTTCCAAGCCATGCGCTTAGGTTTCTCTCGGTATCGGCCCAAGAAACGAAATGAGGCATTTCAAGATGGGCGACGGGAGAAACATCCCGAGAGATTTCACTTGGTGTACGAAATCTAAAATGGGGGTGTTTTAACACTTCTTCCGGTAATTTTTCCAAAAAATCAAAGATTCCCGTTTCTTTCCATTGATGTTCACCAAAAGTCTCATAATCCATAAAAAGGCCAACCACTTCTCCTGCGCCAGCAATAGAATGAAGCCAAGAGGCATATTTTTCGGCGGTAAGAGGATATCCATGCCAACTTCTGGAAGAAAAACGAAAAGCTATATCATCACTTAGGCGATAATTTTTTAAAAGCAGCTTCATTTTATAATTTTGGGCCGGATTGTAGACAAAGTTAGGGGAACGCCAATTTAAAATATGGTCTGCACCTTCGGCAAGGATGGTCTTAAAACCCATTTGGCCTACTGTTGCGGCAAGATCATCATTATAAATTAGTTCAGTATTTCTAAAAGTGGTTGGAGAAACACCAAAGGTGGATTTCATTTTTTGCCGATGGATATCGACCTGTCTTTTAAACTCATCCTTTGATTTTAAAAATGCTAGAGAATGATAATTAGTCTCAGCTAAGAGTTCTACATGGCCGGTTTGCATAAGTGCATGAAAGGAATCCAAAACTTCGGGTGCATACTTTTCAAACTGTTCCAGGGCACTGCCACTTATGGAATAACTTATTTTGAACTGCCCTTTGTATCTTTGGATTAATTTCAACATTAATTGGTTTGCAGGAAGGTAGCATTTTTGTGCCACCCTCTGCATGATCCGCATATTCTCATGATGGTCTTCGTAATGAAAATCATGGCCAATATCGAAAAAATGATAATCTTTTCTGATGCGAAAGGGTTGATGAACTTGAAAATAAAAACAAATATCTGTCGCCAAAGTTATAAGCTCCCTTCAAGGCTTTTTATATAAATATAATGAATCCTTTTTGCGCAATTCATCCAATCGATTCTATCTAAAACTATTTTATTTTTTTTGATCAATTCTTCTTTAAGGACCTTATCCTTTAGGAGCTTGATAACCATGGAAGCCATTTTATCGATATCCCAGAAGTCCACCTTGAAAACATGATCTAAAATTTCAGCAACTCCGGATTGTTTAGAAATAATGATGGAAGTATTGTATTTCATGGCCTCAAGTGGAGTGATGCCAAATGGCTCAGAAACTGAAGGCATAACAAAAATATCGGCCATGGCCAGCATTTTTTCTCTTTGCTTCTCATCTAAAAAGCCGGTGAAGTGGAATCTATCAACCATTCCCAAAGAAGCGGCCAATTCCACTATACGGTCGCCCATGTCGCCTGCTCCGGCCATAACGAAACGGACATTTTTAATTTCTTTAAGCACTCTTTGGGCTAATTGAACAAAATATTCTGGACCTTTTTGAAAAGTGATTCTTCCTAGAAATAATACAATGGGATCTTTATTAATACCTGTGCGGACAATTTCTAGGGGATAGGTATCTTTTTCTACGGCATTATAGACAACTTTTATTTTTTCCGGGGCGATATTATATTTTTCAATCAAGGTGTTTTTAGTTCTAAAGCTTACCGCGATAATCTCATCTGCAAGATTTAGTCCGCGTTGTTCTTCTTTTATGATCGCGGGATTTCCATTCTCTCCACAGCGATCAAATTCTGTTGCGTGAACGTGCAGAACCAGTTTTTTTCCCGATAACCTTTTTGCATTTATGCCGGCAGGAAAGGTCATCCAATCATGACAATGAATAAGATCAAAATCTTCTGATTGAGCTACCGCACCCGCAAAGTTGGCATATCGATAAACTTCTTGGATAAGATTTTGTCCATAACTCCCTCTTAGCGGTTTTCCTGATTGAGCGGTAAGTTGGGAATAACTTTGTTCTGACAGGTAGGGGCTTAATGGGGAGTCCAATTCTATATAGTTAATCTGATTAGTATTTGCACCAATAAAACTTAAAAAATCATGAGGCATTTTTTCTTCTATTTTGGGAAGGACGAATTTAATATCAACCCCTAGTTTGGCGAGATTTTTTGTAAGTCCCAAACAGGCCGTTCCTAGACCGCCACTATAAATTGGAGGAAATTCCCAACCAAACATTAATACTTTCAATTTTTTTCCTTTCTAACTCTTTTCTTCCAGGGCAATACTTATTATTTCAAAAGCTCTAATTGCCTCACCAACACTCCATGCTTGAAAAGGACAACCCGAAGGTCTTCTCGGCATATCTCCGTCAAAAATTTCGGCTATGGATAAAACACCGTATTCTTTTAGGTGGTCTTTATAGAGGGGGAGGAAATAATTCTGCAGATATTTGGCCGCCTTTTTTTTATCTTCAGCGACTTTAATGTAGGCTTCACAAAAATGCCCCATTAGCCAAGGCCACACAGTGCCCTGATGGTAAGCACCATCTCTACTTTCAGGACTTCCTTCATACCTGCCTCGATAAGCTGGATCTTTTGGTGAGAGAGTTCTTAGACCCTCTGGGGTTAAAAGTTCTTTTTCTATGGAAGCAATAATTTTTCTGCCATATTTTTGATCAATAGGGCTATATGGAAGGGAAACAGCGAAGATTTGGTTGGGACGCAAGGATACGTCTTGGCCTTTATCATTGA
>JACCDG010031093.1_pt1 | contig 10938 bp, 15 predicted proteins | sample 7442471 | NCBI WGS metagenome assembly JACCDG01 (sample SAMN15323444, study PRJNA562643) | freshwater metagenome | isolation source: river surface water | place: USA:Blue River Watershed | collected 2017-08-17
AAGACCATGAACGGGTACGTGCAGACCGGGCAGTTCCTGCCGCTGCTGTGTAAACCGCACGGTGATCCCGCCAAGCCGCTGACTGCCAGCGTGTGGCCCGCCGTGCTTGACCTGGGCAATACGCTGGCGCTGGCCGGTGCTGCCGAGATCGACCTGAGCGCGTTGGTCCCGGCGACGGATGAGCACTGTTACGCGGTGGTGCTGTGGCGGACAGATACCAGCGAGTTAGAAGCGACCGCCAGCACGGCCAAGACGGTGGTCGATCCGCTGACGACCGACGACCTGCTGGAAGCGATCAACCTGCGGAGTGCCGGGGCGATCCCGGTGTGGGCGTGGCGGTTGGAAGGCGACCAGACGGCATTGCGAGCGGAGGCCGGTCAGCAGCAAGACCTGCGCCAGTTCATCAACGTGCCGCAGCCGAGTCTCATCGAGCAGGTGTACGCCTACATGGCGGCCAACAATGCCGCGCCGCTGGACTTCCTCATCCGCAGCGGCAATCTGCTGGCGTTCGGCTTCTTCGACAGTCACAACGCCAATTCCTGGAAAGCCGCCAGCAACGCGGTCTACACGGTGCCGACGGGCAAGACGCTGGTGGTTCAGCAGGTGTTCTGCGCGCCGGAGGTGGTGAGCGACTCGGCCAACCGGCAGGTGCGCCTGTACAACACGACCGACGCCGCCCAGGTGGTGGCCCCGGCGACCTTCGCGCTGCCGGGGGCGATGCCGTGGTTTAGCGCGGGGGCGTTTAGCAGTGTGGCGGCGGGGAAAGCCGTGCGGCTGGAGATCTGGAACGCCGACGGCACGACCCGCTACACCGGCGGCCTGCTGATCGCCTGCGAGGTGTAGGCACAAGCCCCTCCTAACCGCCGTGTTACGGTAGAACGAACGTTTCAGTAACACAGGCGGAAAACGTGCCCGACGAAACGCTGCAATTCCTCCAAGCCATTGTGGATAACTTCGGCCTGATCGGCGTGGTGATCATCTTCACGCCGGTGCTGCTGATGCTGTTTATCCAGTGGCTGAACCGGAACGCCAACAATGAACGGCTAAAGATCGAGGCGCAGGCCGCCGCGACCAAAGCGGCGAATGAGGCCAGCGCGACGGTGCGGAAACTGCTGGAAGCCGACATCGACGAGTTGAAAGACGGCAACCGGCAGCGGGACAAGCGCATCACCGAACTGGAAGAGGGCATCGCCGCCCGTGATGCACGCATTGACCGGCTGGAGAAGGAAAGCGAAGCCAAGAGCGAGCGCATCCGCACGCTGGAAGCCGCGCTGGAAAGCCAGAAGGCCAGCGCCAACCAGCAGCTTGACGAGTTGTACGGTCAACTGCGGGAGAAGGGGCGCGATATTCAGAACCTGCAAAGGATCGCCGAGCGGGTGCCGTCGCTGGAAGAAGAGCGCGACCGGAATAAGCTGCTGATCGAGACGCTGACCAAGAACCTGCGCGACTCGAAAGCGCAGCACGACCGCACCACGCAGATGCTGGAGGCCGAGCGCACGCAGCGGGCGGCGGATCTGGCGCGGCTGGCCGACATGGAGCAGCAGATTAGGCTCACCAACCAACGGGCCGAGCAGGCCATCCAGACAGCCGGGGAGGCGAAGGCCGCCAACACCGGGGCGCTGAAGGTCATCACCGATAAGCTGGCGGTACTGGACGAAGGCAAATAGGCATGATCGGCGACGAACTCCGCGCACAACTGGACGCGCTCCGCAACCATGAGCAGGTCATCGGCCTGCGGGTGGACGATTACACCGTGCTGATCGGCCTGGTGCACCTGATCTCCCTGAAGACGAGTAACCGGGCGCTGGCCTGGGGACGGCTGGGCGACCGTTACGGCGAAATCGCCAAGGCCGACCAGGAAATCAGCGATCATTTGAATCGGATGGTGAAGGTACTGGTAGACGGCGGGCAGCGCGCCCGTTTAGATCAAGAGAGGGACAACCGCATGAAGACGCTCCGCAACGCCCTGATGGGCATCCTGTTATTCGCATTGATGGCGCTGCTGATCGGCGCACCGGCGGGCCTGACCTCGCTGGCGCAGGACGCCACGCCGAGCGAAGCAGTCGCCACGCTGGTGGTGACCGAGCCAGTGCCGACCGGCGAAGCCACCGCAGAACTGACCCCGCTGCCGACCGCCGGGCCAGTTGTGACGCCTGCGGAACAGATTGAAGCGACCGGACAACTGCTGACCACCGTATTGCTCTTTATCGGCAGTATTGCAGGCGGCACCGCTATCCTGAGTGCTTTCGATAAATTCCTGGCTGATCGGCGGACGCGGCAGGCAACCGAGCAATTGTATTTGAGCCAGCCGCCGGAAGCGCAAGAACGGCTGGCGATGCTGGCTGACCGCGTGGCTGACATTGCCGATGAAGCCATCAAGGCGCTCTCTGGCATTAGTAACTTCCTTCGTGACGTGACCGACGGCAATTCGGCGACCGTGCGCGTCGAAGCGAATAGCGGCGCATTGAGCGACGAACTCCGCGAAGCGCTGCTCAAGCGGGCCAAGCTGAGCGGTTTGTTCGCAGATGACAAAGAAGGCGGCGTCGGCTAAATGAGACCGAACTGCCTCGGCGCAAACGTGCTGGACTCCGCGCTGGTCGATAGTGGACTGGCGTGGAGCCGCATTGAGCAGGTGGACATGGCCGCGGTGACGGTGCTTGACGCCAGCCACCCGGCGCAGGCCTTGGCCTTTGCCGAGCGGTTGCGCCGGGATCGCCCACAGACCATGGTCGTGTATCGGCGCTACCGGGAACATAAGCCGGGGCAGTCGCGTTTTGATGAGCGCCCGGACGCGACGCTCTGGCAGCATGTCACCGCGGCGCAATACGTCGAACTGTTCCGCCCGGCGCTGGAGATCGGCTGTTACGCGGCGACGCACTGCGAAGCCGCGCCGGAAGATCTGACGCAGTTGGCGAACTTCGAGGCCGACGTGCTGGAGATCACCGCGGCCAAGGGCTGGCGGCTGGGCGTGTTCAAAATGAGCACCGGCTCGCCCAGCGGGTACAAACGCGAGCAACCCGACCACTACGCGGCCTTTGATCGGCTGTGGCGGCTGATGGCACAGGTCAATCGCCCAATGGTGGATGGGAACCAGTTCCCGGCGGTGATCGCGCTGCCCCATGCCTACTTCCAACAGTACGGACTGGGCGGCGGGATGCTGGATCGGCCTCCAGAGATTCATCGGCGTGCCATCGACATCAACGTCAACCCGTGGCTGCTGCCCATCCACATCGGTGAGGCGGCGGCGCTGTGGGAGCCGGTGGCGGGCCAGTTTGACGCCAACGCAGGCTACCGGGACCCGCGCCTGGGGCTTGGCTCCATTGAGTACGCGCACATGACCTATCAGGTCATCAAGACGCACTGGCTGCGGAACCAATTTATCCCGCATCTGTGGAGCCTGGGCGAGAGCGTCGGCGGCTGGATGAGCCGGACGTTCGACCTGCTGCGGGATGACGATTACTGGAACGCCCTGGCAGGCTTGTGCGCGGACGACAGTCTGCGCCTGAAGACGTGGTACGGTCAGGCCGAGCCGGAGCCAGAACCCGTTCCGGATGTCAGCACAGATCCGGCCTACTGGCGGAATTACTTCCACATGCGCGCCATCCCGGCGCGGCTGAGTGGGAATAATCTGCGCGTGCGTAACGGGCCGGGGACGGAGTACGCCATCAACGCGGTCATTCCACCGGAAGGCGTGACCGGGCATTATGTGCCGCTGAATGACTTGGACAGTGAAGACACATACCTGGACGAGATCAACGGCATTGAATCATTCTGGCTGCCGGTGAAACTGGATAGCGGGGCGCGTGGATGGGTGTTTAAACCGCTTTTGAAAGTCCAGCCGATGGTGCCGGTCGACCCGGAGCCAGCCGACCGCGTGACGATCAATGTGCCGCCGCTCAAGCTCGATCCACAGAGCGCGGTGCAGGTGGCCGATTGGCTGGTGGACACGGCAAACGAGATTTTGCAGGCGGTCGGCAGTCGTCCACCGCGTGCATAAAACTATGCAGGTGTGGAAAGTAAAGCGCCCCGGTCGGCTGATCGGGGCGCTGGTGATTCTAGGCAGGGATGGTGGTTAGCCAACGGGCGAGGGTGATGAACAGTGGCTCGGCGTGCTCCGGGACGGCGGCATTGCCGAGCGCCTGAATGCGCGGTCGATGATGCTCACCCGGATGAACGACCGTCCGCGGCGGCTCATAATCGTGCTGCGCCTGCCCGAAGTAGGCGGGGAAGCCGGGGAAGTCCAGCCCGGTGGAAAGCCCATCAGCAGCTCGCACCAGTCCGGGTTGAGGTAGCCGACGCTGCCGGAGCGGAGTACATTGCCCGGCAGTGTATCCCGCGTCGCCTGCGACGCGGGAAGGCTGCTGTTTTTCGCGTCCTGCGCGGCCATCGTCGCCCACAACACCACCTGACTGAGCCGCATGGCGGACTGCTGCCCCTCCGGGTTGAGATGGCGCAGCGTCCCGTTCCGCGTCAGGTGCGGCGTGTCCGATGGTTTCCGCGCTCGATTGTCCGACGCGCTGGCGGTAGGCCAGTAGGAATAGTCTATAGCGGAGGTGGGGCGCTCCGACGTATTCAGCAGGATATACGAGCGGGAGTACCTGGTAGCCCGCAGATTCCAGGTCACCGCCGATCTCGTCGAGCAGGCCGCTGCTAATGCCTCCGCGCACATTCTCAACAAGGACGCATCGTGGCCCAGACTGGCGAACCAGTCGAAGCATTGCAGGCCATTTGTGCCGAGGGTCGGCTGCTCCGCCGCGTGCTCCGGCGACGCTGTGGGGCTGGCAGGGAGGCCCGCCGAAAACAACATCGGCAGTTGGTAAGGTTGTGACATCATCAATATCCATTTCATGCACGCGGGTGTGCGGAAAGCGTGCCCGCAGGACGCGGCAGCAAAAGGCGTCGCGCTCGTAGGCATCGGTGACAGTGAACCCGGCGCGCTCGGCTGCCAGGTCAAGTCCGCCGATGCCGGAGAACAGCGAGATAGCGGTGAGCGTCACGGGTTGATCCTCGGCAGGCGGGCGGCGAGGCGGCGGGCGCGGTGCTGGCGGTTCAGTTTGGTGCGGCACTCGGCGCAGTAGGGATTCACCGAGTTCTCGGTCACGACGCGGGGACGCTCCCCGCAGTGGGCGCAGGGGGCAACCTCTCCCCGGCGGGCGCGTTCGAGTTCGGCAGCCCGGCGCTTGCGTGTGTTTTCCCGGATGCGCTCGGCCTCACAGGTGAAACAGTAATTGGCGGACCGTCCACTGCCGTAGACATGGACATCGGCCTGACCACACTTCGGACACGGTCGAGGCGGACGGGGCGTGTTTTTCCGGCGGGCGGCTTTGGCGCGGCTGATGACGCGGGCGCATTCCAGGCAGTAGGAGTCACGCTGACCACCGCTGCGGATGTAGCGCTCCCGTTCGCCGCAGCGCGGGCAGATGTGATCGCGCCGGTTGCGGACACCCTGATAACACAGGTGGACTTCCTCCCCGCGGGCGGTCAGCTTGTAGGCGATCCCGTCCGGGCCTTCGGAGGCGAAGATCCAATCCTTATCCAGTGCGGCCTTCAGGGTGCGGGCTTTGACCTGCGGGAAAGCGAGCACCACCCAGATCACACCGGCCTGTTTGCACAGGTAGAGGTACTCCAGCAGCCGACGAACGCCGCCAGTCGCTGCCGGGAGGCCATCGCGCTGCCGACGGTACCGCAGGTGGAGATGGTCATCGCAGAAGCTGGCGCGGTCGCCATTGGGGTAGGCGTGCCGGGCGTTGTTGCAGCCCGGCACTTTGCAGTTTGGTGAAGCGCGACGGGGCATCAGAATAACCTCAACTGTTCGACATCGGGCTGGTACAGATGGTAGACGGTGAGCAGCGCGTCCCACAGGTTTTCCAGGTGGTAGGACTCCTCATCCAGAATGGAGCGCGCCCAGTCGGCCATGATCGCCAGTTCGGGATAGTCGCACTGGTCGGCGAAGCCGCGCAGCTTCGCCCAACGCGAGTCATCGCCGGAGCGGATCTCGCCACAGCCGCAGAGGCGTAGGGCGAGCAAGGCCACCGCCCCGGTCAGCAGCTCGGCATCTTCGCCGGTGAACAAATAGTCCGTGAGGCCATCAATCGTCAACTCGTCGTGATACTCGATCAGGTAATCACAATAGTGCGCTTCCGACCAGTTCTCATCGGCACGGCTTTCGTCCACCAGTTCCATCAAGATTGGTTCAATGTTGGTCATCATTTCCTCGTCAAAATAAGGTCGGTTGATGGGCGTGAATGGCGGCATCAACCGACGGACTGATCCAGAAATACTCGGTCGCCACGGAATTGCCGTTGGTGGTGGTCGACTTGCTGACCACGCGCCAATCCGCAAACAGCTTGGAATAGAGTCCCGCATAGCCGCTGATGATGAACATGCCTTCCGCACGGTGGATGGCCTCCGCCAGGGCGACGTGATCGGCATCGGTCATCTCGTGCTCATAGCGGTGCCGCTTGCCCTCGGTACGATCCGCCAACGGGTAGGGCGGATCGACATAAAACAGCGTGTCCGGGGTATCAAACCGCTCGATAACTTCCAGCGCCGGACGGCATTCCAACTGTGCCATCTTGAGCCGCTCGACCGCCGCCCATAACCCATCTACCCGCGCAAACTCCTGGGCGATGCCGGTGCCGCGCATTTCGTTTGGCTGATGCCGCCAGCCCGTCTTTCTGCCCGAATACGCACCGAACGATTGCCAGCACAGCACGTACAGCCGCCGCGCCGCTTCCAATGGGTCGTCGGTCGGTTCGTAGCTGCGTTCGTATTCGGCGCGGGAAAAGGGTGTCAGTTGGATGGCGCGGATGAGTTCGTCGGGACGGGTCCGCAGCACGTCGAAAAAGTTGAGCAGGTTGCGGTTGAGATCGTTCAGCACTTCGATCTTGCTGGGATGCTTCCGCAGGAAGATGGCTGCCGACCCCGCGAACGGCTCCACATAGGAGATATGCGGCGGGAACAGCGCGATCAGGTCTTTGGCGAGCTTCCATTTGGCCCCCGTCCAGCGGAGCAAGGGCACATCAAAAAACCCGCGCGCCTCGGTGTTGTAGGTCATCGCCGACTCTTGCTCAGCTTCGGCAGGCGTCCGGTGTGGAGATGCCGACGGCGACGAGGATAATCCGGCAGTCCAAACCATTCTCCGGCCACTTTGTGGCGGATGCTGTCAAACGGTGGATCAGTCAAACCTTCTTCAGACTGCCGCCAGTCGGAGTCCCAGCATTTTTTGCAGAGTGGAGCGCCAAAGTAAGTTATTGCAACGCGCTGTGGTTTTGCGCCGCAGAAAAAACAAGATTCTCGTCGCTCTCGCGGGCGGACGCTGTATCCGTAGTAGATGTGAATAGGCATGGTTAGCGCTGCCCCTTGCCGGTGATGGCGTTCCACAGCCGCACGTACCACGTCGGTCGGCGGAGCTTGGCGCGGGCGGCCTCCAGTGCGACGCGGCCTTCGGAGGTGACGGACGCCTCGATCAGTTTGGCGATGGCTGGGGACTTCTCGCAGATCTCGGCGAGTCGGGTGATTTCAACCTGGTCTCTCAACATGGCTTGGTCTCCAGAGAGTGGGGGGCGAGGGGTGGCTCGCCCCGCGGGTGATTAGGGCTTCACCGTCCACCAGTACTTGCCGGTGGACGGGATGAACTTAACGAGTGAGCTGTCCTTGCGGGCGGCGGTGAGCTTCGGCCCGCCGGTGACCTGGTAGGTCAGGCCAAACGTCACCGGCACGGGCAGCGCGTCCGGTGTGGCGACCGGGCGGACACTGCCGCGCCGGTCGCCGCCGGGGGTGGCGGGCGGGTCAATGCTGATGATGACCACCGGCTCCTCGAAGAGGCTCCGGCGCAGCTCATCGCCGACGGCCAGATCGGTATGCTTGCACCACAGCGTGCTGATCGGCGGGTTCATCGCGCACCGCCGTTCATATAGGCCTGCGCGCGTTGCCCGAAGCGCGGCGGCACCGGGCCATCGGTGACCAGGGCTTGACGGGTGGCGGGTCCGGCGTAGGGATTGACCGGGCGGTGCGCGTAGACCACCGGCGCGGCGGGGGTGCTGGTCGAGCCGCCATCGTCGCCCTCATCGCCCTCATCCGGCGGCAGTGTATCGTCTAGATCCGGTTCACGGCCAGCGCCATCCGGGTGCTCCAGATCGGCCAAGACGCGGCTGCCGAGGATCTCCAGCAGGACGCGGTTGCCGTTCCGGTTCTTGCCCCGGAAGCAGTAGCCACCCTGGGCGACGCGGAAGTTACGGATGCGGTCGAGCGCCATGGAAGCCCCTCGCGGCTCGCGGTAGATCAGAGTCAGGTAGAGCGGGTCGTAGGCGTCGCGCTCGATGCCTTCCAGGTCGTGCAGGTTGACGCCGATCTCGGCCAGCACTTCCCGCACGTTGCGCTCAAAGACGGCGGAAGGGGTCGGCGGATTGACCGCGCAGAGCTGGAACTGAGTCGGCGTGGGCGGGATGACCGGGAACCAGGGCTTGCGGGCTGGACGCGGGCGACGGGGTGCGCCGCCTTCGCCGCGGCTGGGCCGTTCCTGCCGATGGTGACGGGGGCGCACGGTCATGACTGCACCTCGGCCTGGGGAACATCGACCGCGTAGCAGCCGTCATGGGCGATGGTGATGGGCAGCATGTGCCCGCTGATCTGCCAGCACTCCCGGCCATAACCGGCGCTGCCGGGCATCAGCTTGCGGCGCAGGGTGACGGTCTGCCAGTCGCCCATGATCTTGAGTTGAATCTGATCGCCCGGTTGGAGCTGCTCGCCCCGGACAAGTTTGCGTTCGGTGGTATTGCCTGGTTGCATGGTATACTTTCCTTCGTATCTGGCTTGGATACATGTTGGTCTGGTGGGCGGGGGTGTTGGTCGCACTCCCGCCCGCTGCGTTCTACAGTGGGACGATCACCCGCGGGTGCTTCGACCCTTCCACCTTTTCGGTCTTCAACTCACCTTTGCTAATCCGCCGCGAGATCGTGCTCTGATTGACGCCAAAGTACCTGGCGGCGTCGATCTGCGTCATCAGCCGATACGGGCGCTCTGCCGGTGCCGGGCTGGTCTTGCCTCGGCGGGCATCGGCCAGTTTGCGCTCGGTCGATTCCAGCGTCTGGCGCAGGTATTTGACCTCGTCCTGCAGGCGGGTGAGCTGCGCCCGGAGCGTGCGGTTCTGCTCCAGCAGTTGATGGCGCTCGCCTTCCGACTCGTTGCGCTGGGCGGCGGCGGCGAGGGCGGACCCGACTCGGCGGGCGGACAAGGCGGTCATGACCGGGTTGGCTCCTCTGTCGCGGCGACAGGCTGCACCGCGTGAATGGCGGGGGTGTAGATGCCGCCGGACATAAAGCCGGTGGTGACGCAGCCGCCGCGCCCGTCAAAGGCCACGCCGAGCTGATCGGTGATCGGGTGGCGGCTGATGATGCCCCGGGTCCCGGTCTTCAGCGGAAAGGGATCGCCCGCCAGTTGATCCGGCTGGAGCAGCAGCTCTACGCGGACGCCTTCCACCTGCCAGTGGACGATGATGCGGTCGGCCAGCGGCGCGTCAGCAACCGGCTCAAGTTCTTGTGTGGCGTCCGGGTCGAAGTAGATGGCATCGTGAATGAGCTTGTGCGCGGTCTGGAGCGCGCTCAGTTGACCGAGCGGGCAGGTCTTAGCGGCATCTGACTGGAGCAGGTCGCCGAGCACTTGATGCACGCGGCGCAGGGGCGGCGCGGCGATGAGGCTGCACTCGGCGGGAGCGCGGTCGAAGGGGATGGGGTCAAAGGTCATGGTTCTCAACTTCTTTCATCTAGATAGAGGTTACTGATGACGGGTGGTGGACTGTGTCGGCGTGGGCGTTAGCCGCCGGTGCTGTTTAGCCGCAGGATCTCATCCACGATTTCCCGGTACGGCCCGCCGTTGCGGAACTGCTTCGGCACGCCGCCTTGCCGCAGATTGACACCTTTGGCGCTGGCGAGTGCTTCAATCTCGGCAGCGGCTTTCACCTGCCAGCTTGGCGCGAGGCCGATGCTGACGTTGGCGGCGACGGTGTGGAGATCGTTAGCGTCGTCCTCCGGCTCCTGATCAACATCGGCGGGGCGGTTCTCGTACTGCTCCATGGTCAAAGTCCCTTCGTCTATATGAGTGACCCTGACCAGACTGAGCGCCTGCTACATCGGGTATCCATCCAAGATTAAGAAACAGGTGCCCAGTCGGGGCCTGACCACGCCCAGGCTGCTCGCGACTCGCTAAATTGGGGAAAGTTCGGGTTTTAAGGGGGCGTCGTGAGCAGCCTGCACAGGGTCAGGCTGCTTGAGCGCAGCGGGGTGAGGGCGAGTTCTGGAAAGTCAGAGCAGTCCGCATCTCAGCGGGTCGGCCTGTCTTCTCGCCTCACCGGGCCTTGGGGTTTTACATCGCCGGATCTCCCGTTGATTAGCTCACCCCGCTGCGCTCAAGAGTCCAATTGTTAAGGTGCGTTTTTGCCGATACGTGTCAATCGGCGTTAAAGTCATTCATACGGCGATTGTGTGCTTACCCGTATGCAATGCATACCATTATGTTATGACCGTATTCACTTTCACGCAAGTAGTGATTCGTGAATTTACGGTTACAAAATCTTAACCCGTATGCGTTGCCTACTTGCATACTTGGACAAAACACCATATATTGAAGGTGACGTATGACTACGCCGAAAAAACCAAAAGGTAAGCGAATGGCTGAAAATCCGATTCGAGTAACACAAGAGGTTCATAGCAAGTTGAAGCTGCTTTCAGCCGCTTGGAACTGCACAATCTCAGATGTGGTCAATACGTTAATTGTTGAGCGTGTCCCAAGTATTGATGAGGCGGTGAGCAAGGCTAAAGAGCTTGAAAATATGCTTAAAGCCTCAAAGCCGGACAACCTCAACTAGCTGCCTCACGAAATTCACAAAGTTTTCACGCGGGCGACCGGCAAGGCGTCGCCACCTGTGGCAGAGTATCGGTA
>JACCDG011753094.1_pt1 | contig 10936 bp, 7 predicted proteins | sample 7442471 | NCBI WGS metagenome assembly JACCDG01 (sample SAMN15323444, study PRJNA562643) | freshwater metagenome | isolation source: river surface water | place: USA:Blue River Watershed | collected 2017-08-17
TTCCCGGCCGGTCTGGTGCTGTACTGGCTGATCAACAACCTGTTGTCGATCGGTCAGCAGACCTATATCACCAAGAAAATCGAAATCGAGGCCGCGCAAAAGAAATAAGCGCTGGCAGAACGTCGTGAACCCGGCCCCGGATCTGGCTTTCGTACACACGGAGGTCAAACGGGGCCGAGTTGTTTTCGGATCAGAACGGAGCATGCCTGCCTGAGATTCCCGTTTTCGCGGGAATGACAAAGGGAATGAGATGGTCTTCCTCGAGCAAGCGGGGCCCTGCTGCTACAGCGAACCAGAGAGCGAAAATGTCACGGACTGACAACGCCTATTGGGTCTATATTCTGGCCAGCAAGCCCAGCGGCGTGCTTTACATCGGCGTGACAGGCGATCTTGTGCGCCGGGTCTGGGAACATAAACAGCATCAGGTTAAAGGATTCACCCAGCGCTACAACGTTGACATGATGGTTCACTACGAATCATTCACTGATCCCGTCAACGCCATCGCCCGGGAAAAGCAGCTCAAGAAATGGAATCGGGCATGGAAGGTTGAGCTAATCGAAACGGCCAATCCGGCGTGGCGAGATTTGTACGAAGACATTTGCCGGTAGATTGAAAGAAGCAGTTTCGGCCTTCAGGAGATTCCCGCTTTCGCGGGAATGACCAAAGAAAGAAGATTGTCGTCCTCGCGTAGGCGAGGACCTCAGGCAGGCCTGAGCAGCACGGACCATTTTCAGGTGTTGGCGAACGACAGGAACGGAAAAGATGAAAGCCAGCCCAGACACCATTGCCGCCATTGCCACCGCTGCCGGTCGCGCCGGAGTCGGTGTCATCCGCATTTCCGGCAACAAGGTACCGGCGATTGCCGATGCCCTGCTCGGCAAGTTGCCGACGCCACGGCAAGCGGTGCGGGCGCTTTTTCGCGATGCCGATGGCAGCGCCATCGACGATGGTCTCGCGCTGTATTTTGCTGCCCCAAAATCCTTTACCGGCGAACCGGTGCTGGAGCTGCAAGGCCACGGCGGTCCGGTGGTGCTGGATCGCTTGCTGCGGCGCTGTCTGGAGCTTGGCGCCCGCACCGCCCGGCCCGGTGAATTTTCCGAGCGCGCGTTTCTCAATGACAAACTCGATCTGGCGCAAGCCGAAGCCATTGCCGATCTGATCGACGCCAGTTCGGAAACGGCAGCCCGCTTGGCCATGCGTTCATTGACCGGCGAATTTTCCCGGCGCGTGCACGGCTTGCTGCAGCAACTGATTCACCTGCGCATGTATGTCGAAGCGGCGATCGACTTTCCCGAAGAAGAAATCGATTTTCTGTCCGATGGCAAAGTGATGGCCGATCTGCAAACGCTGCAGGCCGATCTTGGCGCGCTGATCACGGCGTCAAGTCAGGGCCAGGTGTTGCGCGAAGGCATCAAGGTGGTCATTGCTGGCAAACCGAATGCCGGCAAGTCATCACTGCTCAATGCGTTTTCCGGCAAAGACGCCGCCATCGTCACCGCCATTCCCGGCACCACCCGCGATGTCCTGCGCGAGCTCATCACCGTCGATGGGCTGCCCATTCACTTGATCGACACGGCGGGCCTGCGTGACAGCGACGATCCGGTCGAGCAGATCGGCATTGCCCGTGCCCGTCAGGAAATGCAGGATGCCGATGCCCTGCTGTTGATGGTCGATGCCTGCGACAGTCGCGCGACCGATCCGGCGCTGCTGTGGCCGCTGGCCGGGGAGCTACCGGTGCCGATGTCTCGCATCACGGTTGTCCACAACAAGATTGATCGCCTGGTTGAGCCGGCAACGCGACATGCGGTGGCCACGGCCAGCGGCGAGTCGATCAGTGTGATCGCCTTGTCGGCGCAGACCGGTGAGGGGCTTGCGTTGTTGCGCCAGCGCCTGATCGAGCTGGCTGGTCTGACAGTGCCCACCGAAGGGTTGTTTCTTGCCCGTCGCCGCCACCTTGAGGCACTGACCGAAGCCGAACAGCATGTCCGCACCGGTGCCGAGCAACTGCGGACCTTGCGAGCCGGCGAATTGCTGGCCGAAGACTTGCGCCATGCCCAGCTGGCGTTGAACCGGATCACGGGCGCCTTCACGGCCGATGACCTGCTCGGCAAGATCTTCAGCTCCTTCTGCATTGGCAAATAAATTGAACCGGGCGAGCCGGTTCTGGCAATCTGGTAACACGACGACAGGCGCTTCGATGCCTGTTCGGCGACACGCAACCGAAAAGCCCACACCACAACGCTGAAGAGAAACAGGTGCCTGACAACTCAGGTCTGAAACAGGGAGCTGACGCATGGCTATAGGACGGGTACTGCTGGTCGAGGATGACCCGGATCAGCTGGCGGCACTGAAGGTCATGGTGTCCGCGTTGTTTCCCGATGCTGACGTGCTGGCCGTGCCGGATGGTTTCAATGCTCTCGCCATGGGTCCGCAATTCCACCCGGATGCGATCATCTCGGATGTCGCCATGCCGCAAGCCGACGGCCTGAGTTTTTTGCACGCGCTGTTGCCGCAACTGCCAAACAGCCCGCATGTGCTGGTGCTGACCGCCTATGATCGCATGCAACTGCAGCGCTTCGGCCCGATGCCCGACCACGCCCAGTTCCTGCAAAAGCCGATCACGTTCGAACTGCTGGCCGAAACGCTCGCCAGTTGGCGGTAGCCGTTAGCGCTTGTGCCGATATTTCCAAACGCCGTCGGCGAACTATCGAGACGACATCACCATCCGGCGTCGAGCCGTATTCCCGCCCCGGTAACGGCTCCTGCCGTGTGCGACCCGCGTCCGTGCTGTCCTGTGCGACAACATCGACCAATCCTCCCCTACCAACAGAACGACACCGGCCAACGTGAACGACACCAAAACGCCGCCATCGAAGCCATCAGGTGCGGACAGCACACACCCTGACAGCGGCAATGGCCTTGGCTTGGTTGCGGCCGCCATTGCCATCTTGTTGTGGGCGTCGCTGGCGGCCGTGGTCAGCCGGCTGTCGACGTTGCCGCCGTTTTTCTTGACCGGGGTGGCGCTGGGCCTCGGTGCCCTGGTTTGTCTGCCGCGCTGGCGCGACTGGCGGGTGCCGTGGTCGACCCTGCTGCTCGCCAGTGGCGCCTTGTTTGCCTATCACGCGCTGCTGTTCTTTGCCCTGCGGTTGGCGCCGCCGGTGACCGCCAATCTGGTCAATTATTTGTGGCCGCTGTTTATCGTGCTGCTGTCACCGTTGTTTGATCGCCGCCGGACGCTGAGCGCACGCTTTCTGTTGGCGGCGTTGCTCGGTTTCAGCGGTGCCGCGGTGGCCATCCTGGCGCGGTCCAGCGCCGCGGCTGGCGACGGCGCTGTGCTCGGTTATGGTCTTGCTTTTCTGGCCGCGCTGACCTGGGCCGGTTATTCCCAGTCGCTGCGCCGCTTGCCGGCGTTTTCGAGCTGGGCGGTCGGTGGCTTCTCGCTGTTGGCGGCGGCGGCGTCACTGCTGTTGCATCTCTTGATCGAGCCGGCTGCGACCGTGACCGCGACCGACTGGCCCTGGCTGCTGTTGCTGGGTCTCGGCCCGATGGGGCTGGCCTTTGTCTGTTGGGATGTGGCGATGAAGCGGGCCGATCCGCGCCATGTGGGAGTGCTCGCCTATCTGACGCCGGTGCTGTCAACCGTGTTGCTGCTCTGGGCCACCGGCGAGAGCGGGTCGGTGTCGGTGCTGCTGGCGCTGGTGTTGGTGGTGGCGGCCGCGGTGCTGGTGATGGCACCAACGGGCCGCAGCAAGCGCGAATCATCCTGATAGAATCGCCGGTTTATCGGCCCAAACGATAGCAGTCGGCCTCACCGGAGTTGTGGAATGAAAAAAGCAGTAGGGATCGCGCTGGCAGCCGGCGCCGTGTTGGCCGCCGGGTTTACCGGCGCGGCCTGGTACAGCGGCGTCCAAGCCGAGCAGGCATTGCGGGCGCAACTGCCCGAACTGCAAGTCGGGCCGACCTTGCAGCTGGAGTTGGCCGATTACGATCGCGGCCTGTTCCGTTCCACAGCGCTGTTGACCATCCGCTTTGCCGACCCCGACGCGATACTCGCCGACGGCAGCGAAACGCTGTCCTTCAGCCAACCGTTCACCGTTGTCCACGGACCCGTGTTGTGGGATTCCGCTTTTGCGTTCCGGCCGGCGGCGTTCGGCATCAAACCCCATCTGGCTGCACAGCCGGACTGGCCGGCCGATCTGAAAACCCTGTTGGCCGACGAGCGTTTGCGCGTGACGGCCAGTATCGGTTTCGACGGCAGCAGCCAAACCCGCTTGCGCATCGAAGCCGGCGAACTGCAATTGTCCGACGGCGAGCTGGTGCTCGAGCGTGGCGATCTGCAATTCGATTTCGATCCGGCGGATCGTCGGCTGGTTGGCGATTTTCGCTGGCCGGGGTTCACCCTGCGCGCCGAGCAAGGCGAACTGCAGTTGCGCGACATGCGCTTTCATTGGGCGGGCAGCTATTTCAGCCAGAACCTGCAGCTCGGTGCCGGCGAATACCAAATTGCCGAAATTCGCGCGAGCCAAGCCGGACAAGATGCCTTTTTGCTGACCGACTTCAAGATCAGCGGCGAACAGAAACTCGATGCCAGCGGCGAGCAAGTCAGCAGTGTTGCCGATCTGACCTTGGCCGATGTCAGCTTTCTTGGCCAGCCGATGATTCACGACGGTTTGTTGCATCTGGAATTGAACAAGCTGTCGGTGGCCGCGTTGAAAAAGCTCGACGCCAAGCAACTCGATGCGGACCCGGCCAACACCGATTTCGATGCCATGGTTGCTGACTTCATGGCCTTGTTCGAGCACGGTGCCGAATTCAAAATTGATCCCTTGCGCGCCGAGATCCAGGGCGAGCCGGTGCATCTGACCCTGCTGGCAAGTTTGCCGCCGTCGGCGACGGTCAGCCCGACTGAACCGATGAAATTGTTCGAGCAGGCCACGATCGATCTGACGTTGAAAGCCTCGCCGGCCTGGTTGGCCGCGTGGACGCCGGCCGAGTGGCAGCAACAGCTGGCGAGCGAGTCAGCCGATGACACGCTCACCGTGTCGGTGCGCAGTGGCGCGATCACGGTCAATGGCAAACTCTGGCAAGACGCCAATGCTGAAACAGGCGACGAGGAAATGCCGGTTGAGTTTCTCGACGGCGCGGAGCTGGACACCGAGTCGCTAGACGACGCCGAGGCCGAACTCACCCGGCTGTAACGGTGAAGCCATCGGATAGTGAAGCAATCGGACCGCGAAACAAGCGGATCGCAAAATAGGAAAGTTCTGATTAAGTCAAAACATCAAAACCCACCTGTCACCCCGGCGAAAGCCGGGGTCCATTTTCTCGCTGTAAATGGATTCCGGCCTCCGCCGGAATGACGGAGTGAGGACTTAATCAGAGGCTCCTTAGGGCCGCAAGACGCAGCGAGCAATACAGGGAAATACAGATGTTGAGCTGGGTGACAATGCAAGAAGCGGCTGCGTGGTTGCGCGCGGCCGGTTTGCTGGTGCTGCTGGTACTGGCCAGCGCCAGCAAAGCCGCCGACGATCCGGCGCGAACCCTGTACGCCGCGCACAAGGATTCGGTCTATCGCATCGAAGTGATCACGCCAGGCACTGACAAAAAATCCTCGCTTGGCACCGGCTTCGTGATCGCGCGCCCGGACCTTCTCGCCAGCAATTTTCATGTCGTTGCCGACGCCGTGCATGCGCCGGATCGGTACCGGCTGGAGTGGCAGTCGGTCACCGGCGCGCGCGGGCCCTTGACCGTGATCGCGGTCGATGTCATTCACGATCTGGCGCTGCTGAAAGCCGAGCAGCCGCTCGGCACGCCGCACCAAACCACTGGCTTGCCGGCTCAAGGCGCGGCGCTGTTTTCCATGGGTCATCCGCTTGGGCTGGATCTGGCGATCGTGCCGGGCAGCGCCAACGGCCTGCTGGAAAAATCGCTGTACGACAAAATCCATTTCAGCGGCAACATCAACCCCGGCATGAGCGGCGGCCCGGCGCTCGATGGTGACGGCAAGGTGGTTGGCATCAACGTCGCCACGGCCGGTGAAGCCGTCGGTTTTCTGGTGCCGGCGCATTATCTTGATGCGCTGGTCGCCCGCAACAGTGTGCACCGGTTCGAACCGGTCGCCGATTTGACCGCGCAAATTGGCGATCAACTGATGGCCAACCAAAGCGAGTTGCTGACCGCCTTTACCAAGCAGCCGTGGCCGACCCAGCAACTGGGCCGCTTTCGGGTGCCAGGTGAAATTTCGCCACGGCTTGATTGCTGGGGCGAAACCGATCCGGCCACCGAGAAAAAACCCTATCTCGAAATCGACACCAGCTGCAGCGGTCAGGATGAAGTGTATGTCTCGGAACGGATGACCGCCGGCAGCATCAGCTACCAGTTCTTCTGGCTGGAAAGCGACAAGCTGAGCCCGCGGGCGTTCTACCGGCTGTATCAGCAGAAACACAACAGCCGCTTTCTGTCCGATGCCGATGAAACCGATGTCGGCAATTTCACCTGCAGCGTCAAAATTTGTCGAGCTGTCCGGGCAATCGTTCAAGGCCAATATCTGTGCCCGGCCTTACAAGCGTTATCCCGGCCTGGTTGATTTCATGGTGTTGATGGCCATGACCGGCCATGACCACGAGGGCATGCTGTTCACGCTCGATCTGTCGTCGGTCACACTCGATAACGGTATGCGTCTGTTGCAAGCTTTTCTGGAGCAGTTCCAATGGCAAGCCCGCTGAACGCGCCGTACATTCTGGAGATCGTTTCGCGCGGTCGCGGCCAGCCGCAATTTCGCCGCATCCGCCAATTTCCCTATCGGGTTGGCCGCGCCTATGACAACGATCTGATTCTGTCCGACGACACCATTTCGGCCGCGCATCTGCAATTCGAGCAGGACGCGGACGGCGCGCTCCGGGTGCGCAACCTGTCGCACGAAAACGGGACCCGGCTCGGCCGGCGCAAACTGGGGTTTGTGCCGGAACCGATGGCGCTGCCGTGCACGCTCGAACTCGGCCACACCCAGTTGCGGGTACTGGCGCAAGACACGGCCGTGGCGCCAGCGCGCCGGCCGCAGGCGGTACCGGGCTCGCTGACACTGGTCGAGCGGCTGCCGTTTGCGCTGATCTTGCTGGTGCTGCTGTTTGGCTTTGATGTCGCGATGATGTTCATGAATCGCATCGAGCCGCTGACCTTGCGCAACGCGCTGTTCAATCAAGCGCCGGAATTGCTGGCGCCGATCTTCACCGCGGTTTTGACCGGCTTTATCTCGCGGCTGTTACTGCACCGCTGGCGCTTTGGTCTGCAACTGACCATCGCCTGTGTCGCGTTCATTGTCAGCGCGTTGGCGCAGGAGCTGCTGCACCGAATCAGCTATTTCTACAGTAGCGACGGCATCGCCCAGCTGTTCAACCTGATGCTGGCCGGCAGCGTGTTCACCGCCTTGTTCGCCTGGCAGCTGCGCGCCTTCAGCACGCTCAGCAAGCAACGCTCGATCGGCGTGGCCGTTGCAATCACGTGGCCGCTGATGGCCTTGTTCTGGTTGCAGGGCGTGGTGCGCACGCCCGATTTCGACGAACAACCGGCGCTGCACCTGGCGCTATTGGCAACCGACCTGCGGCGTGACGAAACGCTCGATCTGTCGAGCTTCCTGCAACAGACCCACAACGAATTGCAGGAAGGCATAGACCGCGAGCTTGAGCAGAGCCATGCCGGCATCAGCAAGAAAAATTGACCCCGGCGTCCCGCGCTGAACCATCAACCAAAGACGCCGGCGATACCGGTGTTGAAACCGGCTTTCTGACAAGGAGTGCACCATGCACAGGATGTGGCGTTATTTCATTGCCGCGCTGGGAGTTTCCCTGCTACTGGCCTGCGGCGGCAAAGACGCAACGGACGAGGCGGCAACACCAGCGCCGATCAAGAATGATCCGAAGTGGGCCGAGTATCTGGCCGAGCACAGCAGTGGCCTGGTCTCGCGCAGCGGGCAAATCCGCTTGCGTTTCGTCAATGATGTGGTGACCGAGGCGGATCTTGGCAAACCATTTCCGGAACTGTTCAGCATTGCGCCAACAGTCAAGGCGGCGGCCGTGTTCAATAATCCGCGCGAACTGCTGTTGGTGCCGACCCAGCCACTGACTTCCGGCCAACGCTACGAAATCAAACTGAAAGGCGGAAAACTGAAAAGCCTGCCGCCGGCGCTCGGCGATTACACGTTTGTGATCGACGTGATCCCGCAGGGCATCGACTTTGCCATTGAAAGCGTCACCATCAGCCGCAGTGATCAGGGCCAGATGATCGTCAAAGCGGCACTCAATACCGCCGATGTCGCCGACGCCGACGCCATCGAAAAACTGCTTCAGGCCAGCTATCTCAATGAGCCCGTGGCGCTGAACTGGCAACACGGCGCCAACGGCACCAGCCACCTGCTGACCACCGCGCCGCTGAACCGGCAACAAACCGAGACGCCGCTCACTTTCCGCTGGGATGCCGCCAAGATTGGCGCAACCGGCGACCAGACTGCTGGCGACTATTCGCTGGCGATTCCGGCCCGCGGCGTTTTCTCGGTCACCCGGGCTGAACCGGTCGTCGGCGACAGCCCCGGCATTCGTCTCGACTTCTCCGAGCTGCTCGACAGCCGACAGAACCTCGCCGGTCTCGTCAGTGTCAGCAGCGGCGAGTTCAGCAGTCGGGTCGAAGGCAACAGCATTGCACTGACGCTGAACGAACCGCCGTCTGGCGACGTGACCGTGATCATCAACGAAGCGCTGCGCGCCGCTGACGGCCGCGCGCTCGGTCAGGAATACAAACAGACCGTTGCCTTCAGCACCGAACAGCCGGCAGTCCGCTTTATCGGCAACGGCTCGATCCTGCCTGACGCGACACAATTGTCGGTGCCATTCGAGGCGATGAATGTCGCCTCGGTGCAGGTCACCGCGTTCCGCATTTATGACAACAACCTCGGCCAGTTCCTGCAGGTCAATCCGCTCAGTGGCAACCGCGAACTGAAGCGCGTCGGCCGCTACCTGTGGCGCAAGACCATCACCCTCGGCGCCGGCCCGATGAACCAGTGGCGGCGGTTCGCCATTGATGTCAACGAACTGATCAAGAACGATCCGAGCGGCATGTACCGGCTCAGTCTGAGCATCAATCGCGGCAACAGCTTGTATGCCTGCTCTGATGCCGACAAGGCGGTGCCGGTGCCAGTCGACCCGCTGCCGGACAACGGCGATGAGCTGAGCGAAACCGACGCGTCCGGCTGGGATTACAGCGAAGATTACGAGTACGGCGGCTACTACGAAAACTGGTGGCGGGATCGCCGTAACCCGTGCAAGGACGCCTATTTCAAACACAACGAGAACGCCAAGTCGGAACGCAATCTGATCGCCGCCAATATCGGCCTGATCGCCAAAGCCGGCACCGACGGCAAGCTGGCGCTGGTGGCCACCAATCTGCGCACTGGCGAGCCGATTTCGGGCGCGCTGCTGACCCTGTTCAACTACCAGAATCAGGAGATCCTGCGCGAGACCAGCAATGCCCAGGGCATGGTGACGGTCGCGCCGGATGTGCGGCCGTTTTACATCAAGGCAGAAAAGAACCAGAACCGTGGCTATTTGAAGCTGGGCGACGGCGTGGCTTTGCCGGTGTCGCATTTCGATGTCGGCGGCGTCAAGGTCGAGCGCGGCATCAAGGGCACGATCTACGGTGAACGCGGGGTCTGGCGGCCGGGCGACACCCTGCACCTGACTTTTGTTTTGCAGGACCCGCAGAACGCCATTCCCGATTCGCACCCGGCCACGCTGGAGCTGTTCAACCCGCAGGGCCAGAATGTCCATAGCCAGACCCTGACCAATCCGGTCGGCGATTTCTACGCGTTTGCGGTCAAGACCCATGACGATGATCAGACCGGCAACTGGCGCGCGGTGGTCAAGCTCGGTGGCCGCACGTTCGAGCGCACCGTCAAGATCGAAACGATCATGCCGAACCGGCTCAAGATCGAACTGGAAACCGGCGCGACCCTGAAGAAAGATCAGAGCAGCGAACTGAAACTGTTCAGTCAGTGGCTGCATGGCGCCAGTGCCAGCGCGTTGAAAGCCGATGTCGCGGTCAAACTGAAGCCGCGCGCCACCAGCTTTACACGCGCCAGCGATTTCCGGTTTGATGATCCCACTCGCGTCTATCGCGGTGACGAGCAACAGATCTGGGAAGGCAAGCTCGATGACAGCGGCCGCGCCGTCATCAATGCCGACATCGTTGCCGATCAAACCGCCGCTGGATTCCTGACCGCCGAATTCACCACCCGGGTGTTCGAGCCCGGTGGCGCGTTCAGCATTGCCAGCCAGAGCGCAGCATTTCATCCGTACAGCAGCTATGTCGGGATCAAATTGCCGAAGGGCGATCTGGCCCGCAACATGCTGCTGACCGATCAGAAACATCCGGTGCAGATCGCCACGCTGGACGCCGACGGCAATCCGGTGTCGATCGCCAAGGTTCAGGTTTCCGTTTACAAGCTCGACTGGCGCTGGTGGTGGGATCAATCCGGTGATGGTCTGGCCAATTTCCAGAGCGGTGAAAGTCATCGGCTGGTCAGCGGCGAATTCATCAGCACCAAAGATGGTGTCGGCCAGTCGGCCTTTGAAATCAAATATCCGGACTGGGGCCGTTATCTGGTGCGGGCCTGCGATCTCGACGGTGGCCACTGCGCTGCGCAAGTGGTGTACGTCGATTGGCCGGGTTGGGCCGGTCGTGCCGCCGAGCAGAAAGGTCCGGGTGCCAACGCGCTGACGCTCTACGCCGACAAGCCGGCTTATCAAGTTGGCGACACCGCCACCATTCATCTGCCGCCGACCAGCAAGGGCCGGGCGCTGGTGTCGATCGAAAACGGCAGCAGCATTCTGTCGCAGCAGTGGCTGATTCTGGATGGCAAGCGGGAAAGTTTCGAGTTGCCGATCAA
>JACCDG010313062.1_pt1 | contig 10935 bp, 12 predicted proteins | sample 7442471 | NCBI WGS metagenome assembly JACCDG01 (sample SAMN15323444, study PRJNA562643) | freshwater metagenome | isolation source: river surface water | place: USA:Blue River Watershed | collected 2017-08-17
CGACCTTCATATCCGTTTCCAGATATGGCCTATCAGAGCAAAGCCCACATGATGGGGTTTTTACTCTGATAGGACTTTCTTCACCATACCTTTAGTTCTAGGAGCTAAAGGGTTAGGTTACTATTGAATTGTTCTTCTTAATACAAGTTGTATTAATCTATTGATTATATCGCAAAAAAGGTCTTTTGCTAAGGCATTTTATTTACTCTCACAATGTCGCCTTTTTTAGTTCTGCATAGACTATGCAGGGATTATGGTTCTGTCATTAATATAATATGGAACAACAAACATTTGGACTTATGGGCAATATGGTAGCAATACCTGTTCAAAAAATGAAGTACGTTTTATATAGTAGAAAAAGTACTGAATCAGAAGAAAGACAAATTCTTTCTATTGATTCTCAAATTAAAGAAATGCTTAGATTAGCAGAAAGAGAGGGATTAGAAATTGTAGATATTAGACGAGAATCACATTCAGCTAAAGATTCAGGTCAGCGACCAGTTTTTAAAGAAATATTAGAAGACATCAAAAGAGGAAGGTTTAATGGAATACTTGCATGGGACGCTTCTAGAATTAGTAGAAATGCAGGTGACTTAGGTTCAATAGTAGATTTAATGGATCAACAGTTGCTTTTTCAAATACGAACGTATGGACAAACATTTTCTAACTCTCCAAATGAAAAGTTTTTATTAATGATTTTATGCTCTCAAGCAAAACTAGAAAATGATAATAAAAGTGTAAACGTAAAACGTGGATTAAGAACTAGAGTTGAAATGGGATTATGGCCATGCCCTGCCCCTACTGGATATTTAAAAGAAAACAGAATGGACAGAAAGTGTCAGACGTATATTGATCCAGATAGAGGTCATATCATTAAAGAAATGTTTGAAAAGATTGCTTATGACAAGTGGAGTTGTTTAAAAGTCTATCACTGGCTTAAGTTCGATCTTAATTTTAGAACTTCATACGGAAAGAAACACCTTAGCTTAGGGAACATTAATCTACTTTTAAAGAACACTTTTTACTATGGTGAATTTGAATATCCAAGAAAAAGTGGTAACTGGTATAAAGGTAGTCATAAACCACTCATTACTAAAGAACTCTATGATCAGGTACAAGCTCAATTAACTAGACAAGTTACAAGAACGGAATTCAATAACAGAGAATTTGCTTTCACTAAATTAATGACATGTGGGCTATGTGGTTCTGGCATTACAGCAGATGAAAAGATAAAGAAACAGATGAACGGCAATGTTCACCGTTATGTCTATTATGCATGCACAAAGTCTAAAGATAAGAACTGTAAATGTGGTTATACCAATGAAGACGAGCTCATAAAACAGTTTCAGGAACTACTAGATAAAATTGACCTAGACGAGATAGGAATGAAGGAAAAGATACGAACTGAGGTTGAGAGAATTAAGAGCTTCCAAAGAAGCGTTTTAGGAGATACCAAGCAAATTAAAATTAAGGATGTAGATATTCGTAACTATGCTAAGTATATTCTCAAGGAAGGAAGTGATTTAGAAAAAAGAGAACTATTAGGGTGTTTTAAGAGCAAGATACTGCTCAAGAATAAAATAATTTCATTATCAATATAGGTCCATAATCTGCTAAAATAGATAATAATGCTACAGCTAGATAAAAAAATGAATATTAAGCTTAGAAAAGATACGGGATCACACTATACCCCTGCTTCTTTAGCTGGTTTTGTTACAACACAAATATTAAATGAGTATGAGTCTAAAACCAATAACAAAGACCAACCATTAAGAATTATTGACCCTGCTGTTGGTGACGGAGAACTTTTATATAACTTAATTAAAACTGCTCAAGAAAGAGGTTTTAATAATTTAGAAGTATTTGGATTCGACATTAATCATGATGCCGTAGAAACTACAAAGAAAACAATAAAAGAGAAATTTCCAACGGTATATTTGGATATTAAAAAAAGTGATTTTTTAGATTGGGTTTTAGAAACTTATAATGAATCTCTTTTTTCAGGATCAGAGAAACTAAAATTTGATATTGTTATTGCAAACCCACCTTATGTAAGAACTCAGATTATGGGTTCTGTGAAATCAAAACAGCTCGCAGAAGAGTTTAATCTTTCGGGGAGAGTGGATCTTTATCACGCTTTCATTAAAGGTATTGAAAAGATACTAAAACCAAGAGGTACAGTTGGTATTATAGTATCAAATAGATTTTTAACTACTAAATCAGGGGAACTGGTCAGAAAAGGTTTACTGGATGATTTCAAAATTCTTCATGTTTGGGATTTAGGAGATACAAGATTATTTGATGCCGCGGTATTACCTGCTGTTTTGCTACTTGAAAAAACAAAGGATAATTTTGATAAATCAAGTAAAACAAAATTTACATCAATTTATGTTGAAGGTAAAACACAAAAAAATGATCCTATATTAGTATTTGATGCTTTGAGAGATGGTGGCAATAACTTATTTAAAGTTATACATGGAACTTTAGACCACGGTAATAAATATGGAGATGTTTGGAGACTGGCAACACAACAATCCGACGATTGGTTAGATCAAGTAAAATCAAACACGAAATTTCTTTTTAAAGATATAGGAAAAGTAAAGGTTGGGATAAAGACTACAGCAGATAATGTTTTTATTACATCTGACATGGAAAAATTTTATGGGAAGATACCCGAAACATTAAAACCTTTAATTACACATCATGTCGCTAAACGATTTAAAGCAAACGACCCAATAAAATATATAGTTTACACACATGAGTCAGATGAGCGTGGGAAAAAGGCTATTAATCTCTCAGAATACCCAAACACTAAAGAATATCTAGAATTACACAGACAACAACTATCTGATAGAACTTATATAGCAAAATCTAACCGTAATTGGTTTGAAATATGGGTACCACATGACCCCGATTCATGGAAGCACCCCAAACTTGTTTTTAGGGATATTTCTGAACAGCCAATATTTTGGATGGACTTGAGTGGAAATATTGTAAATGGTGATTGCTATTGGTTATCATTAAATAATAAAGGAGAATCAGACTTACTATGGTTGGCTCTTGCTGTCGCAAATTCAAGTTTTATAGAAGAGTTTTATGACCACAGTTTTAATAACAAACTATATTCTGGCCGTAGACGTTTTATTACTCAATATGTTGAAAAATTTCCTTTACCAGACCCTTCAATGAAAAGTTCAAAGGAGATTGTAGTTGTCGCCAAAAAGATATATACAGAAACTGAAAATAAAAAAGTTCTTGAATTGGAAGAAAAGTTAAACCACCTTGTTTATGAGGCTTTTGGTCTAAATACTAAAAAAGTTTGTAGGTAGAGGTATTTGAAGTTTTTTATTTATTATTTTTCCACCAAACCTAGGGAAACGAGAGAAGAGGTCTTTACCAGTAACTAAAAATAGATTTGTCACCACAATTTGTTTACCTTCCAACTTTGCATAAAACAAAGCATACCTAACATCACAGTGTCTTATTTGCTTACCTTTGATTTTTGGAGTATCTAAAACCTCTTCACTATCAGGAGTCACAAGCCCAAGATCTATCGTCGGAGACATTTGAAGTTTTACTTCTAGTAACTGATTAGGGACGTCTGGGAATTGCCCATTATCTTTATACTCTTTATATCCCAAAGCTTCGCAAACTAATTTATGTAATACCCCTCCACGATTTCTTTCTTGATCATGTCCAGAATTTTCAAAAGTTTTACCAATAATTTTAACTAACTTCCCATATAAAATTTCTATCGGCAAAAGATTAATTTCACTTGGATGATCTGTCGGATTAGCAAGATTTACTTTTTTGCTATCAAAACCATCAATAATATCTACTAGTCTATCTGTATCTGATGATGACACTAATTCTGTTATTTTTGTACCAACAGAAAGTCTGGCTTGGTACTTTTGAGTAAGAGTTCCTGTTGTATCAAGAATTGCTAATGTGTCACCATTAACAACCTTAACTTTCTCGACCACATCATTTTCGCTTACTTTAATAAGTACATACCTCCGTGTTGGGGATAATTCCTCGTTCCAAACTTGAAGATTATTTGATTTTTGTATATAAGTATCAAAACACTGTCCAACAAATCGTGGTTGTGTTTTCTTGAAAGTTTCAGGAACTGGATACCCAAGAGATTCACAAACTTTTTGTTTAACAACTTTAGATCTTGTTCTTAGTGGCAAACCATCCAATGACAGTCCTTTGAGACTCATATTAAGAATAGTCTCAAGTTCTACTGAAGGAATCCAAAGAATTGGATCTCCTACTTCAATTTGATCATAAATAGTTAAACCACTTTCTTTAATTGATCTTATGTATTTAACATTTGTTGCAGATGAAGCCGTCATTTTAAAAAACAAAATTATTTTACACCAATCTTTTCTAGGTTGATAAACATTTGCTTTGTACATTCCTCAAATCCTCCTTCAAATAAAAATGAATCGGAAGGATCAATAAACACAATTTCTGGAACCACATCTAAAATCAGCTCACTTATATTTTTGTGAAGACTGTTTATTTCTTCTTTTGATAGTTTAGATTCTACTAGGGATTTCTCTATAGTCTCAAGTAGGGTTGGGAGTTCTTTGTTATCAGGTTTAAATTGTTCACTCCATTTAGTTGTCATTATTATATACTACTCCTTTTTTTTTAAAATGGAAACTTTAAAGTCTATTTTTATAGAGGGTAAAATCTTGACCGGTTCTACAACCTCCTCCCTATCCATAAATTTCCAAATTAGATAGTAACCAAAGTCCCTACATAATGGTCAATGAAGTACGGAGCATTAGAATCATTATGCAAAAAATCTACTTCATAATTTTGCTCAGAACTATACACATGAATTCTGTCATTTTCAACTTCAAATGTAATATCACCTGATGAGTTCTGAGTAATTGTATTGTAATTTTGATAGTAATTTAAATGTTCTGAAGGAGCCTCTCCGATAACTACAATTTTCGGATTTAACTTTGCTAATATACTTTCTGGTATTTTCCCACTATCTCTTCCATGATGCGGAGCAAAAAGAACATCAACCTCCACCCAGTCAATAAGTTCTTCTATTTTATTCATATAATCTGTTTCCATATCTCCCATCCAAAGAAAATTAGTACCTCCAACTTTATACTCTATAATTGCTGAAATATTATTTGGACTACCTCCTTCTGCAACTACAACAAGCTCACCTGAGTGGTGTTCTGAATCAAGAAGTGGCCATAAAATATGCAATCCTGCACCACCTCTTTCATCTGTAGCCTCGTTCATCCACTTACGGGTACATCCCTTGTAAAGATGAAAAACTTTTGCAGACTGACTTAAGCCACGATAATGCAAAAAATCTTCTGACTCAATTTCTTTAGTAGCATTATTTTTAACACAATAAAAATTTAGCAATTCAAGTTCAGTGTCAAGATATTTTAATCCTCTTAAATGGTCTTCGTCTGGGTGAGTGGAAATAAAACGTGTTATTGTTTTTGAAGCTTTTTCATTTTTTATTTCTTCAATTATTCTGTCTTGATTATCTTCATCAAGACAGGAATCTATTATAGTAAAATTATCAGTACCATGTTTTATATAAAACATATCTCCATTACCTACTGAAAAAGATTTAACCGTGCTCATATTATTTTTGTATTATTTTATCAACTCTTCTTTTTACATAAGAGGTTTGTTTCCTGTAAGCAAAAAGGAACATCACTAACAGGAGGAGGAATAGAACACTAAAAGTCCATGGATAGAGTGTAGGAAACGTCTTTATAATTAATTCATAAATTTTACTCAATATCAAGAGAAAGAAGACAGAGGCTAGGCTACGGTACATATTATTAACTTCAGAAAGAGTAGAAACCGCTGAGTCTTCTTTTTCAGCAACTGTGTAATCTTTGTAGTCTGCAAAAATCACGAACTTTATTTTCTTAAGTATAGGATCAAGGACAAGCGATCCTATCCTACTTACAACCAACCCTACAAAGTAATAAAGAAATGCCATTACGAAAATATTTTCTGGTACGACTATATTGTAAGATGTGTATGTCTTTAGAAGAGACACGAAAACAACCCCTGGCACTAGGTAGTTGAATATATGATATGAAGATATTTTTTCCATTAGCTCTTTCATAACTACTTACTTTTATAGAAAACATTGTACTCCTATTCAACCAACTCAGCAATTTCAGAAATATCGTAGTTATCAACATTTTTAGTTCTTATAAACTTTATTACAATACGGATATTTAAAACATAAAAACTACTCAATTCGAGTAGTTTTTATGTTTTCTGTATTCGTTTAGTTTTCTACGCTCATCGAGCACCAGAACCTAAACGACTTGGCGGAGAATGTGAGATTCGAACTCACGGATCTAATAAAAGATCGACGGTTTAGTAAACCGTTGGTTTAAACCACTCACCCAATTCTCCCTAAAACATTTGTAAACAAATGTTCGGGCGACTAATTTGTACACAAATTAGTTTAGCCATGTTCAGTATTATACACGAAAATTAACAACTTTTCCTCCCCTAACATATTTCCGTCATAGTACCCAAAAATTTTCTACATGATACACTTTTAACATATGAAACAAAATAAAATATCTTACAATCTTTATATATTAATTGGTATTACCATTATCGCAGTTGTATATTATATCCTCACAGTAAAAACAGATGGGGAAATGTCAGTTTCTAACGAAACTCCCTCCATGTCATTCTTCATCACTAGTGCCAACCCTGGTAAAGGAGCTGATTTAGGAGGTCTAGCTGGTGCTGATATGTATTGTAAAACTCTTGCTGAGAATTCTGGAGTTAAAGGTAAAGAATGGCGAGCATACTTGAGTACAACAGCAAGTGAAACAGAAAAATCGGTTAACGCGAGAGATAGAATTGGTAATGGTCCATGGTACAACTACAAGGGCGAATTAATTGCATCTAATCTAGATGAATTACATTCAGAAAATGCTATCACGAAGGCAACAGCGCTCACAGAAAAAGGAGAAGTAGTTTCTGGAAGAGGTGACACTGTTAATGTCCATGATATTCTGACCGGTTCAGATGATAAAGGTATGCTTGTAGCAACAACCACAGACACGACATGTAACAACTGGACATCGTCTGATAAAGGGTCAGCATATGTTGGGCATCACGACAGAATTGGTCTCAATGAATCTGCTCCAATGAAATCATGGAACTCATCTCATTTAACACGAGGATGTAGTCTCGAAGCGCTAAAATCAACAGGTGGAGGAGGACTCTTCTATTGTTTTGCGAAAAAATAACTCTACATAATTTATTTCAAAATACAAAAACCACAAGAAAAGTTCTTGTGGTTTTTGTATTTGCGGATAATATGGGACGAGGTTAGAATAATTCTACAAAGTAATCTTTCTCAAAACCTCTGCTGTGATTCTGCAATCTTCTAGTGCATTGTGTAACCCTCTTGGTTTTGCCCCAAAATATTGAAACATTTCTTCTGAATTTACACCACCTGTATAGCCATTCTTTATCGCGTGAATATAGGCAGCTGGCCAGATGTCCAAAATATGAAAATCATATTTTGTAAAACTAGTTCTTCCATCAACAAAATCTACACCAGCTGACGAGAGTAATTTCGTAAAATGTGTTATGTCTAAGTTCTGTACCCATGACGCAATGAAGACATCTATTCCAAATTTTTCATACAACATCTTGCCAACTTCTGCTTGCTTAGGCGCACCATTAATCATTTCTTGTGTGATGCCAGATTTTAGAACTGTGCCACCCTCTAGATTTGCATAAACATATGTAACAAAATTATCTTTTTCTTCTAATGTCTCTTTATCAAGAAGAATAGCTCCAACTTGCACAGGGTCTTTACGTCCCTCAAAATCTATAATGAGGATATCTTTTTGGAATTTCATTACATTAATTATAGCACGACAAAGATGTGAGATATTCGGTCACCGCTAGGGACTTTTTACTTCGTGCTTCGCATTCGTAAAAAGTCTCCTAGCCTCGACCCCGGGGAAAAGGGACAAAATAATTTCTAAAAACACTGAGCCCTGTTTTTAGAAATAATTTCGTATACCGCTTTTTCGTTCGAATCTCACTCAACAGTGCCCAAGCACTGTTTCTACATTCTCCGCTGAACAAAAATGGCTCATCAATTTCTTGATGAGCTCATTTTTGTATTCAGCGGAGACGATGAGATTCGAACTCATGAGGGTATTACTACCCTGCCTCGTTAGCAGTGAGGTGCCTTCGACCAGCTCAGCCACGTCTCCGATTTTTAAGCGTAAAAATCGGGTCGAAATGAGCACACTTTCGACCAAAATAATTAGCCTACATCCAAATACTGAAACTTACATTTTCTGCGTAATTTATTAACCTATAAACAAAAACTATTCTACCACATATACCCATCGCTTTCTAATGCATAAATGGTTATACTTTAGTGTATATAAATTAAAATATAAATATGAAAGGATTTTTAGATTTCGTTCGTGAACAAGGTGTTGTAGGACTTGCTGTAGGTTTTATTTTAGGAGGGGCTGTGAGCGATCTTGTAAAATCATTAATTGATAATATTATCAATCCAATTCTTGGTATTGTTATCAATCAAGCAGAAGGCCTAGCATCTGCACAGTTTTATGTTCTTGGTTCATATATAAGATACGGGGCGCTAATTAGTACATTAATTAACTTTATTGTTATTTCTGCTGTTGTATATTTTGGTGTTAAAAAACTTGGACTTGATAAATTAGATAAGAAAAAAGAATAGAAATTTAGATAAAAAGAAAGCGCAACCAATTAGTTGCGCTTTTATCTTCCCCTTCCTCTTGTGTTGTTCTTTTGATTAGCTCTCCTTAGTGACTCCTTCCAAGATTTATTTCTCTCCCGATTATCTTTCTTAGATGGATAATAAAAATCAGGAAATTCATCTGGATAACGACTTAATTCAAACTTGATAGGTGGTATTGACTCAGCAACCAAATTATCATTGAGTGGGAACATCTGGGTATTTCTAACACAAATCAAACCACCAACATGATTTCCTTGATTGTCAGACTCCGCGCCCAAATGTATCAATTCGACCGTTGCCAAAGAATCCAAAAGTCGTATTAATTTTGTTGTGTAAGAATTACCACCAACAACAAGAATCACTTCTTCTTCATTCTCTTTGCTCATTTCCCTCTCCCAATCGGACTTCTTAATCCCCTTTGTCTTTGATTGGTTGAACGTATATTTTGATTCCACTCTATTCTTCTTCTTGCAACCCCTTTCTTACCCTTAGGTTTAATATTCACCACTGATAAGCCAAGGATACTTGTGCGCAAAAAACTTTCTGTGAACATTGAAGCAACAATACTGAGAATCAATATTTTTCGCATTACACTCCTCCTTAAAATAACAACCTTTCCTAATCTAACACACAGTTAAACAAAACAAAAACGAAGTCTTGCGACTTCGTTTTTGTTTCGTGCCATTTCTGATTAAGATTTCCGGATAAGTCTTAAAAATTTTATGTTAAGCGAAGTAATAATTATAAGTCATATAGATATATGATGAATAATTTTTACAAAGCGTGACTTAAAATTTTTAAGACTTGGTCTGGTTAGATTAATTAGAAAGGACACTAACTCTGGTATTGAGTACGAGACGACATGTTTTTTAATCCATATCAGTCTCAATCTTTTTCATAATAGCTAGAACTTCGTCAGGATATTCTGGTAAAACTGTTCCATTATAGTGATATAGTTTTTCTTCAGTTGATTTACCTGCATAATATGCAGATGTACGAGGATTTGCACCACCTAAGTTTCTTCCTAGGGCTTCAATAGCTTGTTCATAACTTCCAAAGTTATGAAGTTTACATGAGCCCCAACCGAACGGGTTGTGTCCACATGCAGCTTTACCACCAGAAGATTCACGTACAGCAATCGCAGGAAGAAGTCTCCAGTCTAGTCCATATTTTTCTGACACCATTACGAATGTCATACCTGTGCCGTTAAGTGGCATAGAGCGAGCCTTGAAATATGAATCAATAGCCTCAGCTTTTTGCTGTCTTAAATCATCTACTGAAATTACTTCCTTTGTTGTAGGATTTATCTCAAGTGAACCAATATGTGAAGATAGTGAGATACTTGGGATGGCCATGAATGGCACAAACGCAAGCATATGACTAACTTTATAAATTTGTTTTATCATAATTGCAGTGATTACGCTTCACCAACGATCCATGACTGGAAAAATGTAGAGTGAAAATAAAAATACCTAACAGGTATTATTGACTTTTCACTTTACTATTGTATGGTGTAATTATAGCATACATGAACTCAAAAGTCAAGCATTACACAACAAAATATGCATAGTTGTCAACATCATGCTACAAAATATCTTTATTTAACAAGGTTATCTTGCAAAAGGACAAAATTGTGCTAAAATGAGCTAGTTTTCAAATTAAAGGTGTTTTTGACAATACTTATTAAGAAATTAATTAACAAACACTGGCCCTATCGTCTATCGGTTAGGACGTATCCTTCTCAAGGATAAAAGCAGAGTTCGACTCTCTGTAGGGTCACCTTCAACAGCTAGCACGAGAAGGCTAGAAAATATACATTTCTTGCCTACACCAAAAAATCTCCCGTAAGGGAGATTTTTTGAGTTTAAAGTATTATATTTTCTTTTTTAAGAGATTCAATAACACTGGAGTAAACAGAATAGATGTGATTGTCGAGGTAATTAGACCTCCCGTCATTACAATAGCAAGAGGACTAAGAAATTCCTTTCCTGGTGCATCTCCACCGATAATAAGAGGAATCAGTGCTAGTGTCGTCACAATTGACGTCATAAGCACTGGGGTCACTCTTTCTTTTGTCGCTAAAAGAATCATATGAGTATCAAGTTCCATATCATGTTCTTTAGCAATCTCTCTTGTACGACTAATAAGCATAA
>JACCDG011588956.1_pt1 | contig 10935 bp, 14 predicted proteins | sample 7442471 | NCBI WGS metagenome assembly JACCDG01 (sample SAMN15323444, study PRJNA562643) | freshwater metagenome | isolation source: river surface water | place: USA:Blue River Watershed | collected 2017-08-17
CCGCCGCGATAGGAACGATAACAGAACAGACCAATCAGCCAGCGTCGATACAACGACAGAAGACAACTTTGGATGGGAAGAAGGGCACAGGAATAGAGTCTATGGACTCAGTTCGAACGGCCCAGGGCAAGGCGGCGATAACGTTTGAAGACGATACCAAAGTACAATTAACGGAAAACTCTAAGCTAGTAATAGACGACTTTGTCTACGACCCTAAATCGAGCAAAGGCGGCAAACTAGCAGTTAAAGTAGCATTAGGAACAGTGAGATATGCATCAGGACAAGTGGCTAAAAACAATCCGCAAGCTGTTGCTATCAATACGCCTACTGCTACTGTTGGGGTACGTGGTACTGATTTTACAGCAACTGTTGATGAAATAGGACGTAGTACTTTTGTTCTCCTGCCAAGTTGTCCGGTAGGTTGGAAAGATATTACGCGGGATTGTAAGACAGGAGAAATATCTATTACCAACGAATCTGGTACAATTATATTAAACCAACCATTTCAAGCTGCTCGTGTAGAAACTGCACGTAGTAAGCCCGTTACAGCTATCTTAAACTTAAACGACATGGAAATTAACAACATGTTAATTTTAAGTCCTCCAAAGGAGTTTAATAAGAAAGAAAGAGATAACATTACTGCCAGTAAAGGCGCACTAGACGTAGACTTTCTCGCTGAAAATAAACTTATCAACGTGCTTGATAAAGAAGAAAGCGAACGTTGGACTGATAAACTTAGCTCTAATGATCTTGAGCAGGACTTCTTAGTCAATGTATTAGATTTAGTCAATGCTCAATTAGCGGCACAGTTAGATTTATTAAACAATCAAAAGGCAGGACTGTTGCCTGACTACAATGCTTTGACAAACATCAAGGTTACAGTAGATGATATGGTCGTTGAATTGTGCAGAGACGACGGAAGCAATATTCAATGTATATCTACTCCCAAGAACCAAAATACATTGATTACACAAGTACAAGGTGTTTACGAATTTAAAAACCGTGTTAACGCGGGTGGCAACACTTTTATTACATTAAAGCAGAGTGATTAAAATGAGATACTTACTATTAGTATTATTAATTAGCACAGCCCAAGCACAGCAAAACACTGGTATCTATATAGACCAGATAGGTGACAACAATAATATCAATATAACCCAGGATAGTTCAGCGGAACAATTTATTAGCATTGTAATGGGCAAAGGGTCAAACGTTGACAATACTAACATTACAGTAAATCAACAAGACGGTGGAACAAAAAATGCTGTGATAGATTTAGTTAGCGGCATTAATAATTCTATTAATATATCACAGCAAGGCACAGGTAATCACTCAGCCAGTATACAGAACTTTATTGGCTCAGGTAACGGAATAACAATTAATCAAAATGGTGCTGGGAAGCACGAGTTTATTGTGGCCAATGATAGTAGCACAACTAACAATGGCAATACAATCATCGGAAACCAGTCTGGCGGCCTAGGGGCAGACAAATGGTTTAAAGTCTATATGAATGGAGCAACTGGTGCGACAGTTAACGTATTACAAAATAATGCGATAACACCAGATTCCGCTTCGATGAATGTGCAATGTGCGGCGGGCACATGCGGAACGTTTTCTTACACTAAAAACTAAAAAGGAGAAATCATGAGTTGGTTTAAAAGAAAGCCTAAATTAAAAGAAGCTCCAAAACGTCAACCTTATTATCATAGTCCGGCAGCTGAGCGACTAATGGAAGAAGCTAAAAAAACAGGACCGGAGAAAAAGAAAAAATCGGGATCATGAGATCCTTTTTTATTGACTGGGTTATTAATAAATATTAACATGAAAATATCACCCGGATTAATAATAACAACTGGTATCACTTTAGAAGTAGCACAAGTTAGTGACAACAGTCAAATTGAATATACTAGCCCCGGAACCTATTTGTGGTCTGCACCTGCAGGAGTTACCTCAGTATGCGTAGTTTGCGTTGGCGGCGGCGCAGCGGGTGTGTATAATACATCATCAGGTAGTGGAAGAGTTGGTGGGGCTGGTGGCGGATTAGGCTGGAAAAATAATATTTCAGTAACACCAGGACAAACCTTTACAGTAGTAGTAGGAGCAGGAGGATCGGGGTCAGGTGGATTTGGCGGAAACTCTTACTTCGGGAGTACTTCTTTAGTTGCCGGTCTTGGTGGACAAGGATCGACGGGTGGTAGTTATGTGGGAGACGGTGGGGGAAGTGGCGGTGGCGGATTTGCAGCATCATTTGATCCTACTTATTCTCAGTATGCCGGTGGCGGCGGAGGCGGTGGCGCTGGCGGCTATTCAGGCAACGGTGGCCGCGGCGGCCAAAGAGCATTAAAAACCAGTCCAGGTTCTGCCGCTGTTAACGGAACCGGTGGCGGGGGCGCTGGCGGCTACAGTGATTATTATGGTGGCCCTCAATATTATTTCGGACAAGGTTATGGTGGCGGTGGCGTTGGTATATACGGTGAAGGGGCGAGTGGTACAAATTCTGGAAACGTAAATGCTGCTGCCGGTGGTGGCGGCGGTTCTGGGGGCACTATTGGTACTAGCTCATATGGTGGTCTGTTTGGCGGAGGCGGGGGTGGATCGTACAGTGCTGTTGTGTCTGGCGGCACCGACGGCGCCAGTGGTGCAGTAAGAATTATTTGGGGAGCCAACAGAGCTTTTCCTAGTACAAACACAGGCGACGTATAAAGGTTTACAATGAATATTAAAATTAAAAAAATATTACTGAGCCCATGGACAGCAGTAATTACCTTAGTGCTTTTGGTGGCAATAAGAGTCGCAGATCCTACATTTATTGAATCCGTACGTTTGCGTTACTTTGATACTTTAATAACTCAACCTAGAGAATCTGCTCCTAGTAACATCTATACCGTAAATATAGATGAAGAAGCACTAGCAAAGTACGGACAATGGCCATTACCCAGAGGTGAATATGCAAAAATTATCGAAGACATTTATAAACGCAATGCAGGCCTTGTGGTGTTTAATGTGCTTATGCCTAATCCGGATAGGATGGGGCAAGATGGGTTATTGGCCAACAAATTCAAACAATACCCAGTAATATTACCTAGCGCACCTGCAGATAAAACTCGTAATAGTCCGCGTAATCCCGGCGCCGCAATACTTGGACCTGAGTACGCAGATACCATTGTACAATACCCAGGCATTATTGCAAACACACCTCTATTAGAAAACAGTGCCGCAGGAGTTGGTATTGTTAATACGTTACCCGAAGTTGACGGCGTTAATCGTCGTGTGCCTCTTATTGTTAGCGTAGACGGAAAATTATATCCGAGTCTTGGTATGGAAACTTTGCGTGTAGCAGCCGGAGATCCTAGTTTTCAAGTTAAGCTCAGTGAAAACGGCGTCGAGAAAATGCGTATTCCGAAATTTGGTCCTATTACAACAGACAACTTAGGACGTATTTGGATTGATTGGAGTCAAGAAACTAAAAGCGTCAGCGTAACAAATATGCCTAAAGATTTCGAAGGCGGTATTGTTATTGTTGGAACTACAGCAGCAGGTTTAAGTAATCCTGTTCCGACTAGTAAAGGGGCAGTATTCCCGCACGAAGCACAAGCAGCAATATTAAACACTATGGTTAATGGTGTGGTTATACAACGTCCAGATTACGCAGATGGATTAGAAATAATTTCTATTGCGGCAGCTGGCCTATTGTTACTGATTTTAACAAAGTGGGTTTATATTGGACTTGCGTCGATTGTAGTTCTTGTTGCAGGTGCTGTGTATGGCAGCTACTCTGTCTTTATCAATTACCTTTGGTTATTTGACATTACTGCCTTTATCTCAGCAACCGTACTGGTTGCGCTCCATGCTTACGGAGTCAAGTTTGTCTCAGAATTCTTACAAAAGCAAGCCATTAAGAAACAGTTTGCTGGATACTGTAGTAAAGAAGTCGTTGAGATGCTACAAAAAGACCCAGAGCTAATTAAGCGCGGTGTAAGGAAAGACGTATCAGTTATGTTCAGTGACTTACGTGGGTTTACTCCAATCGGTGAGCATTACGGAGATGATGTAGGCGGTCTTGGTAAGTACATGAACGGCTACATGGATGCTATTAGCCGCCCTATCATGGACAACAAAGGTATGGTTATTAAGTATGTGGGCGATGCGAGTATGCACATACACGGTGCTCCTATCGAAGATCCTAATCACGCTCGTACAATCGTTGCTGTTGGTTTACAGATGTTAGATGCCGTTGATGCATATACAAAAGAAATGGAAGCGCAAGGCTTACCGCCAGCCGCGATGGGTTGGGGTTGTAACACAGGTATCGGCTTCATTGGTGAAATGGGTAGCACAGATAGACACAGTTACGATATTTTAGGTGATATGGTTTCAACAGCCGCACGACTAGAAGCACGTTGTAAGGCTTATGGTGTGTTATGTATTATTGGTGCTGAAACATACAATAGAACTAAAGACGATTTCTTCTACTTGTGTATTGACAACTTACAGCCTAAGGGCAAATCAGTAGCAGACTTAATCTACACAGCACTAAGACCAAACGGTCAAGACTGGTCCAATGACCTAAAACGTTATAACAACATGCAAGAGTTATATAAAAAGAAAAAGTTTGATGCTGCCGCTATACTCTGCGGAGAGTTAAAAGGAACATTTGGTGGGCAAATGGACAAGTATTACAAAATCTGGATTGAACGCTGTGAGTTCATGAAGCAACAAGACTTACCAGATAATTGGAACGGCGAGTTTGTGGCTCACGAGAAATAATGAAAGAAGATTTTTTTAGTTCTAATCCGTTTTATATTATGTGGGATATAACAATGTCCATGTGGTTCGACATACACATGGACTACATACTTAAGTCTTATTATTGGCCTGTGTATGTCGCAGGTAACATGGATGACTGGAACGCAGAGTTTAAAAAATTATTCAACTTGTCTAATCTTTGCAAGCCCAACTAATCTAAACAAGCTAAACCACATCCACCCTATATCAAACTCAAACCAGCGGCGGCTTAGTTTGGGATTAGCAGGCTCCAAATGATGATTATTGTGAAGACACTCGCCCCCAATAATAATACCCCATGGGCTAATGTTTCTACTTTTGTCATTAGATTGGCCATTTCTATATCCCCAAAAATGTCCTATACCGTTAATCACACCAGCGGCCCAGAACGGGATCCATATCATTTGTATTCCCCATATTAAGGCGCCAATCCAACCGAATAGCCAGCAGTTGAACACAAAGAGAATGCCAATGCCAAGTCTACTGTGAGGTGTGTATATGTTGTGCTCCACCCAATCAGAAGGAGTGCCAACACCGTATGTATCAACCATGACTTTATCTTTTGATGCTGCATGATATAATAGTGCTCCTTGTGTTAATACCTTCCATATACCGAATACGTGCGGGCTATGTGGGTCTCCAGTCTTGTCGCTATATCTATGATGTTTGCGATGTATTGCTACCCATTGCTTGGTGACCATGCCGGTAGTAAACCATAACCAGAAGCGCATAAAATGACTTAGAATAGGATGAAATTCTATCCCTTTGTGCGCTTGTCCTCTGTGCAAAAACAAAGTAACACACACTATGGTAATGTGTGTTACTATGAGGGTATATAATAACGCAGACATCAATGGAACTGATCTGATTCAGTTGAAGTCTTGTTGGCTACAGTTGAGGTTGCGCCCACTGCTTCGCTAATCAAGTCGAAGTAACCAACACCAACTTCACGTTGATGCTTGACTGTGGTAAAGCCACGCTCTTGTGCAGCAAACTCACGTTGTTGCATTTCTGAGTAGCCAGCCATACCACGGTCTTTGTATGCTTCTGCCAATTCAAATGTAGCTAAGTTAACACTGTGGAATCCTGCTAGTGTAATGAACTGGAACTTATAGCCTAATAAGCCTAGCTCACGTTGGAATGTTTCACATTCTTCTGCGCTTAAAAACTTACGCCAATTAAAACTAGGACTACAATTATAAGCAAGCATTTGGTCAGGATAGACAGCGTGGATGGCATCAGCGAACTTCTTAGCTTGTGCAATATCAGGTGTACTAGTCTCGAACCATAAGAGATCAGCGTAAGGGGCATAAGCAAGACCTCGGCTAATACAAGCATCAAGACCATTTTTAAATTTGTAAAAACCTTCGTCAGTACGCTCATTGATAATAAAATCCTTGTCTAATGGGTCATGGTCACTGGTAATTAGTGTAGCTGATTCAGCATCAGTACGTGCCATGATAACTGTGTCAACACCTGCTACGTCAGCGGCCAGACGTGCAGCATTTAGTGTGCGGATCATTTGACTTGTAGGAACAAGCACCTTACCACCTAAGTGTCCACATTTCTTTTCGCTTGCTAATTGGTCTTCAAAGTGTACACCGCCTGCACCAGCTTCGATCATTGCAGCCATTAGTTCGTATGCATTTAGTGCACCACCAAAACCAGCTTCTGCATCTGCTACAATAGGCAAGAAGTAGTCTGTGGTTACCTTTCCTTCGCTGTGTTCAATTTGATCAGCGCGACGTAGAGCATTGTTAATGCTTTTAACTACTTGCGGCACTGAGTTTACAGGGTATAAACTTTGGTCAGGATATGTCTGACCACTGGTGTTGTTGGCAGCAGCAACTTGCCATCCGCTCAAGTAAATTGCTTTCAATCCTGCTTTGGCATGCTGAACGGCTTGCTGGCCATTGTATGCACCTAAGGTATTGATGTAAGGCTCGTTGGCCAACAACATTCTCAGATTTGCCGCGCCTAGCTTGGCCATTGTGTATTCGATTTGTACACTACCTTGGAGGCGACGAACGTCCTCGACGGTATAATTACGTTTTTTCATTTTTACTCCTAATGTTAACCTTCACCCGCCGACGCTGTTTTTTTATCGTCGGGGTCTATATCTTTATCTTTTTTACCTTTTGGATCATCCATTCGAACTGCTTTGTCAAATTGCTTTGCGGCTTCGCGCTCAACTTTAACTTGCTCCAAAACTCGATCACTTTCAATTATTTTACCTCGTAAGTGCAATACTGTATTGACTTTTTGATTTAATCGAATCAAATCATTGTCTAGCATACGTATACGATCAATAAGAGCAATAAGCACTGTGTTAGCTTCGCTAATAACTGGCTTAACTTCTTTGGTGCTCCACTCCCATACGTATTTAATGATGTAGCCCATACCCACGGCCATAACTATGGGAAATCCGTACTTGTTAATTAAGTCTACTACTTCACCCATTATCGATCTCCTTGCCCTCTAGTGTAAATTGGACTAAAGGATCCACTAGTTTCAGCATGAGTTTGCCGTGTCGCTCCTCTACCTGCCAATACTGCCCGGGCTTCCACCCTAGTCTTTCTGTATTAAGCTCTGCGTCGGGTATAATATAGCCGGGTCCCAAATCCCAGTGATAGTCGAAGTGTAACATTAGAATATTGCTCCTATAGCTAACCCTATAATAAATCCAGCAAATAAAGCACTGAGCATTTCTCGCTGAGTCCAAATCGGTATACGATTTAAGTATTGTTGTGTTTCCGACGGTTGCTTATTAAACCAACTTGTAAATTTACTCATTAGTCTCTCCTTGCGTCATTTTTGCCGTCTGCGCGAGCAATACGATCTACGTCGGGTTTAAGACCTAAAGCATTACTTACAATGGTATCAATTCGCACTACGTCGTGATTCATTGTTCTAACACGATTATCCAGGGCAGTAATAATACCAGCCATTCCCCGAATACTACCTAATACGCCTTGAAGTAATAGTTTAATTGTTAAGTAAACAAAATACCCGCCTGCCAATGCCACTGCAATCGGGAATCCTAAGTCCCCGATTAACTTGAATATCTCATTCATGCCAGCCCCTTTTTGATTTATTTTTATTATTTATTGGGAAAGGCGTTTTATTATGTCTGGGTAGTCTATTTTTGAAGTGGCAATTTTCGCGTTATCGATCACTGTTTTGAAGTTCCCCACCATTTCATTAACTATGTGTTTTTTAAAATCATTGTAAAAATGGTAGTAATTGTGTTCTACTACAGGCAACATTTCTTCGTAGATGTCCTTTAGTTGCATTGAAGACATTCCGCTAAATTTCTTTAACTCTTTAGCGATTTTTTCTATTCTTAGATCGTCGTCTGTTTCGTCGTCGTAGCTTTCGTCAATCCACTGGTCGAACGTTTTAAAACCGTAACTTCGAAGATAAGCTAGTTGGCCTGGGGAACTAGCAAGAATAAAAGGTCTAAAAGTAACGATTGGCTTGAATGTTTTTTCAGTTAAATGTAGTTTTTTATGATAAAATATTGTTTCACTGACTACGTGCCAAAGTGCAGATCTTTCTAAATCCCAATTTACATCAGCACTAAACCAACCGGGTGGGTTTATATGATCTAAGATCAACGGTCCCGTTAAACTTGAAATATGGGTTTGTACCTTAATTTTTGCATTGCTACTTAGATAGCTATGCTGATCTCTTAATTCTGCCTCCCACGATCCTAATTCATCTTCTAGTCTGAGACTTACATGACCGTCTTTAAGAATATCTTGTTCGATAAATTCTGAAACCAAGTTCAGTCTATAACTGCGATATTTTGTTATTAGTCTATTGTAGGATATAAATACTTTTGAAAAATGATTTTCGACATTCGGGATATATTGATAATCTCTGTACCAATTCAATGCTGCGAAACCGTGAAAGAAATAATACCAATCATAAAAGTTATTTTCCTCACAGATTTGTGTCTTCTCTTCTGAATATTCGCTGTTAGCAAGTATAGTAGGTTGGTTTTTGTAGTTTGTTAAAAATAACTCTTTGTTCTTATGATTTTTGATAACTTCAATGTTATGAATAAACAACGGCTCTTGGTCATAAAACAGCACTGTGGGTTTTCTATTTTGTGCTCCCATAGTGTAACCGGGAACTTGTATATCATTAGGACTAACAGAACCGAACGGTTGAAAATATGCGCCAAGTAGGTTGGCAGGCTCGAGTAAATTTTTGTATAATATGTGATATAATTTCTCTAAGGAAAACATTATGATTGAAAAGAAAAAAATTGGTTTTATTGGTATCGGCAAACTAGGCCTTGATTGTGCTGAAGTAATGGCCGAAAAGCACGACGTCTGGGGTTATGATATTTACCCTAGAACTAGTGACTCGGTTAAAGTTTGTGGTATCGAAGAACTAGTTGACAACGCGGAATGGATTTTTATCGCAGTGCCAACACCACACGCCGAAGGGTATGACGGGTCAGTTCCAAGCTCACACATGGAGCCCAGAGACTTTGGGCACGATGCAGTCATTGATGCTATTAATAAAGTTAACCAATATGCTAAGACTAGCAAAAAAGTTGTTTTAATCAGTACTGTTCTCCCAGGAACAACCCGTTCTAAATTTATTACATTGCTAGATTCTAAACATCAGTTCTTATATAACCCTTACTTGATTGCTATGGGATCAGTTAAGTGGGACATGGCTAATCCAGAAATGGTTATCATTGGTACGGAAGATGGTTCACTGACTGGTGTTGCTGGTGAACTTATTGATTTGTACAAAACAATGATGAACAACGATCCTCGTTACGAAGTCGGCACATGGGACGAATGTGAAGCTATCAAGATTTTCTACAATACCTATATCAGTGCTAAAGTTGGTATCGTTAACATGATCCAAGACTTTGCAATGAAGATTGGCAACATCAACGTTGACGTTGTTACTAATGCTCTTGCACGAAGCACCATGCGACTACAAGGCCCTAAGTATATGACAGCAGGTATGGGCGATGCAGGTGCATGCCACCCACGTGATAATATTGCATTGCGTTGGTTGGCTGACCACTACGACATTGGCTACGATTTGTTTGACACAATTATGCATGCTAGAGAGATCCAAGCAAAGAACTTGGGTTTGTTCCTAGTTGAACAATCTAAAAAAACAGGCTTGCCTATTGTTATTCATGGCAAGGCTTATAAGCCCGACGTTGAGTATTGCATTGGCTCTTACAGTACACTAGTCGGACACTACGTTAAAGAAGCAGGTTACGATGTGAGCTACGTTGATCCTTTAGCTGACAACAAAGATGAAGTTATTGCGGAAGTAAACACTCCGGCTATTTTCCTTTGGGCACACAACCGCAAGATTACTTACGAATATACTGGAGACCAGAAAGATACCCAAGCATACTGCACTATTATGCCAGGTAGTATCATTGTTGATCCATGGCGCAAGCTACAGTCAACAGAAAATGTTCAAGTGATCCACTATGGTAACACACGAGGTCGCTAAACTTCATATTAATAAGTTCTGGGACGATGAGTATAAAAATTTAGACTACGTCCGAGAACCATTTAACGATCCCGATAGTCTTGCAATATGGACAACGCAAGGCTATACCGGACCATTCACTGGCTTTATGTGCGACATGAGACAAGCACAACCTAGCTGGAATCACAGGTTTATCGAATATTTTGATGCCCGGGGCTGGAAAGATATTGGCACCAGTTACTATCGTATGGACACTGGTGTCGTCCTTCCTGAACACAAAGACTTGTATAAACGATATATTGATCTTTTTAACTTAAAAGGTCAAGAGCATTGGATCTATAGGGCGATTGTATTCCTAGAAGATTGGCAACCTGGACACTATGCAGAGTATTGCGGCGAACCATTTGTCAATTGGCGTGCAGGCGATTGCATGATGTGGCGTTATGATGCGCCACATATGGCGGCTAACATAGGGTTGTTACCTCGCTATACACTTCAAATAACTGGTCATAAATGAAAATTTCAAGTAAAAACGAATACGATACATTAAAGTCTTGTATCGTAGGAGATGCAACCGGCGCAAGATTTCCCGAGCTAGATGAAATATTTGCATATAATCAAGATGTTACAACTTGGCATGAAACCCCTTTACCAAAATGTAGATTCCCA
>JACCDG010145552.1_pt1 | contig 10934 bp, 10 predicted proteins | sample 7442471 | NCBI WGS metagenome assembly JACCDG01 (sample SAMN15323444, study PRJNA562643) | freshwater metagenome | isolation source: river surface water | place: USA:Blue River Watershed | collected 2017-08-17
ATACGACGGGCAGTTTCTAATACTTGTTCCTCAGTTTCAGCTGAACATGGACCCGCAATAATCAACGGCTTTCCACCAGTCTGAATCCACTCTTGCATAGGTACAATGTCTAAATTGGCATTCATAATTTTCAGATTTACAAGGCTTTCGCCCCAAACATTTTGTTTATTTTATTTTATACTTCACCGATTCAACGGATTATTAATTCTCTTATATTTGCAAGCTATTTCAAAATCAATGAACAAAACAACCGCTTCAACCTTACCTAAAATATCGTTCGAAGACACGAAAATTGCCTTTTCAGCAAAATCCAATTACCAACTCAAGAAAGCCTATTGGATTTTTGCTTTAATGAACCAAAATTGGCTTGTAAAGTTAGGGACTTTTTTTATCAAATTGTTCCTTTTCCTACACTTTCCCATCAAAAAACTGATAAAATCTACCATTTTCGAGCAATTCTGCGGAGGGGAAACGATTCAGGAATGCGAAGCGACCATTGATCACCTACATAAATTAAAGATCGGAACCATCTTAGACTACTCAGTTGAGGGAGAGGAAAATGAAAAATCCTTTCAAACAACTAAACAAGAAATCCTTAAAACGATCCAAAAAGCCCATGAGAATCAAGCGATTCCATTTGCAGTTTTTAAGATGACCGGAATCTTTCAAGTCGAGCTACTCGAGGAATTCCAAACGGAATCAGGATTATCTGAAGAAAATACAGATGCATTTAATCACAGCAAAGAGTTATTAGCTGAAATTTGTCAAGCCGCGCACGATTTAAAAGTTCGTCTTTTCATTGATGCCGAGGAGAGTTGGATTCAAAACACCATCGATCAGTTAACCTACGAGATGATGGAGCGTTTCAACAAAGAGCAAGCCATCATTTACAATACCTTTCAAATGTACCGTGTGGACATGCTGGATAATCTATCCCTTGCAATTCAAACGGCAAAAGATAAAAATTACTTTTTGGGTGTGAAATTGGTACGAGGCGCTTACTTAGAAAAGGAAAGACAGCGTGCGCACGAAGACGAATATTCGGAACCCTTGCATAAAGACAAGGAACATACCGATCATGATTTTAACGCCGGCACGTTGGCATGTTTGGCTAATATCAACCAAGTACATTTTTGTATTGGTACCCACAATGAACAAAGTTGCCAATTGCTAATCGAAGAAATGGCAAAGCAAAATATGGCCAAAAACCATCCCAATATCTACTTTGCTCAATTATTAGGCATGTCGGACAATATCTCCTATAACCTGGCAGCTGCGGGTTATAACGTAGCCAAATATGTACCCTACGGGCCCGTAGAATCTGTTATGCCTTATTTGTTCCGCCGCGCGGAGGAAAACAGCTCAATTGCTGGACAGACTTCCCGCGAGTTTACCCTATTGCTCAACGAAGTTAAACGAAGAAAAAACGCCTAATGAAATCGAATTACCGCTATTTCCTATTGAGTTTGTTGATCATCGTGTTAGACCAAGCCATCAAAATGGCCGTACACTTTTACATGGAACCGGGTTATTACGGTCAAATTGAAATTATCAGCCCCTATGTGAAGCTACATTATACGCTAAACCCGGGTATGGCTTTTGGGATCCAACTAGGATCTGATTATGGAAAATTAATCTTAACGAGTTTTCGAATTTTAGCCATGTTTGGGATTGGCTATTTCTTATATAAACTAACGGCCAAGCAATCAAAACCATTATTACTCGTTTGCACAGCTCTTATTTTAGGGGGAGCGATCGGTAACCTGATTGATTCTGTGTTTTACGGCGTTTTATTTAACAATGCACCGCTTGACGCACCGATGCAATGGTTTCACGGTCAAGTAATCGACATGTTCTTTTTTGATTTTTGGGAGGGTATATTACCCACTTGGATACCAATCTGGGGCGGAACTTACTATTCGACACCGATATTTAATTTTGCAGATGCAGCCATATTTTGTGGCGTGGTGACTATCTTGTTGTTTCAAAATCATTTGTTCCAACAAGATCAAGAATAGACACATGCCATGGGAGGACAATATTTTATATTCTTTTTATTGGCCCTCCTCGCCGAAATCATAGGAACAATCAGTGGGTTTGGATCTTCTATCCTATTTGTACCCCTTGCCTCCTTGGTGCTCGACTTCAAAATCGTTTTAGGGATTACGGCTGTTTTTCATGTTTTTAGTAATCTTTCCAAGATTTACCTCTTCCGTCAAGGAATCGATCGAAACATCGCCATCAAGCTGGGAATACCCGCCGTACTTTTCGTAACCTTAGGCGCTTGGCTGACAAATTACATTCCTCAGAAAGAAATCGAGATGGGGATGAATATCATCATCTTTTGTTTGGCCCTTTACCTGATGTCGGGCCACCACAAGCGATTAAAAGAATCCAATAGTAACTTATTCCTTGGCGGTACGCTTTCCGGCTTTTTAGCTGGCTTAATTGGCACAGGAGGAGCCATTCGAGGAATTACCTTAGCCGCCTTTAATCTAGAGAAGGATGCCTTCATCGCGACGTCAGCCTTGATAGATATGGGCGTGGATTCTAGTCGGGCCATCGTATACATCGCCAGCGGCTATTTTCATCAAGAACACCTTATTCTCATTCCTTTTCTCATCGTCATCTCCATCCTAGGTTCCTATGCCGGTAAACGTATTCTTCACTATATTCCGGAGAAAGTGTTTCAATACATTGTCTTAGGGGTTATACTCTTAACTTCTTTACTTCAAGGAATCAAGTATTTTTGGTAATACAGGACATAAAAAAAGCCCCGATTTTCACCGGGGCTTTTGGTTCGATTCTAATCGATTATTTCTTTGGCTTAGCAGGTACTGCTGTAGGTGCCGCAGTAGCTGGCGCCGCTGTTGCAGGAGCTGCCGTAGCTGTTACTGGCTTTGGCGTTATTCCCATCTTTTTCAAAACCAAATCAGACATGTTTGCGTCTGCTGGGTAATGTAACAAGATTGGAGCTGTTCCCATACCCGCATCGTAATTGAATACATAGGTGTAAGCATTTTCAGCAGCCACCGCATGCATGTTTTCTTCCACTTTCTTCAATAAAGGTTGCAACAATTGAGCTTGCTTCTTTTGCAAAGATGATTGCGAGTTTTGTTGAAACTCTTGAATCGAAGTTTGCAAGTTTTGCAATTCCTTCTCCTTGTCTTGCTTGATGATATCAGCCGTTTTGGGATCTGCGCTCAATTTCTCGTATACAGCTAATTTATCTTGAAAGTCCTTTACTTTTCCTTGGTAAAGCGTTTCATATTGCTTCTGCGTGTTTTTCAAATCTTCCTCCACTTGCTTAGCTTCAGGCATTTGGCTTAAGATGTAATCAGCATTGATAAATCCAATTTTAACTTGTGCTTTTGCTGGTAAAATAGCCATTCCGAACACAAGGCTCATAGCTAAGAATAGTTTGTTTTTCATAAAAATTTAATCTAGTTGTTTTTGTTTGGTAATCTTAATTATTTTTTCAGATTGGGATCAAGTTCTAAGCCTAATTCTTCTAATACGTAATCGGAATAATCATGGATGGGATTCGTATAGATTAAGGCTAATCCATCATTTGCCTTATCAAAGACAAAATCTAAACGCTTTTGACGAACCACACGCTCTAAAGCCTTCGAAATTTCATCCAAAATAGGCTTCATCGCATTTTGCTTTGCCTTAAACAATTCGCCCTCCTCACCAAAAATCTTCTCTTGAAAAGCTTTAGCCTCTTGATCTTTTGTTTTTAGCACCGCTATACGTTGTTGGCGTAATTCTTCCGTCAACAATAATTCTTCCAAATGATATTCTTTTTCCATTTGGGCTACTGCCGCTTGCTTGTCGGAAACTTCCTTCAACCAGGCTTTGGTTTGTTCATTCAAAGCCGCTTGTACCTTTTGATACTCGGGCATTTTTGACGTGATAAACTCCGTATCAATGTAGCCAAATTTCTGTGCATAAGTCCGTTGACCCATGAACAGCATTCCCAAAATTAAGAAAAAAATTGACTTTTTCATTGCGTTAACATCTAACGGATTTGCTGCCCGATGGAAAAGGTAAATGCTTGCCGACCAAAATCCGAATCTCCCGGACGTGGCTTGTCGAAGGCAAATCCATAATCGATACCAATCATACCGAAGGCCGGCATGAAAATACGTGCACCAAAACCAGCTGATTTATACAGGTTGAAGGGATTATAGTCGCTCATGGATGAGAAGTTATTTCCACCCTCCGCAAAGCCTAACACAAAAATAGTCGCCGATGGATTTAATGAAACAGGGTAACGCGCCTCCATCACAAATTTGTTGTAAGCAACCCCGCCATTACCATAAGAGCCCGATGGTCCAATCACCCGATCTTTGTATCCACGCAAACCAATGATATCCCGGTTAAATGAGAAACCTTGCACCATACCGGAACCTCCTAAATCAAAGCGTTCAAATCGGGTTGTTGGCGCCCCACCATAAGAACCTAAGAATCCTAAGTGCGCACGCGTATGCAAGACAAGTTTCCCTAACAAAGGCGTAAACCAACTCGCATCAAACATCCATTTGTGATATTCAATTAAATTACCGCTTTTATTACCCCCCAATAAAGAGAAAGGTGGCGTCAATGACGCATTCAAAGAAAAACTAGAACCCATCCGTGGGAATGTTGGATTATCAATACTGTTCCTCGAGAAATTTGTCATCAAGGTAATTGAAACCGATTTACCCTGAGGGTAGGCCCAAGTATAGTAACGATCCACATCGAATTGAGAGAATGCCAATGAGTTACTCAAAGAGAAATAATCATCCGGCCATTTCAAACGTTTTCCTAAACTGAAGGTAATTGAGTTGACATTAAAGTGAGCATCCAACAAGGAATCAGGCACCGAAAACGAATTATACCCATAGCCGCCATAACCTCCATATCCACCGTAACCACCCAAGCCGCCTAAGCCACCACCAAAACCGCCGCCACCTAGACCTCCACCAAAACCACCCCCAAATCCAGCGTTTCTAAACTTGTATGGATAGGATACACTTCGATTTAAGGAAATCGAGAAAGAATTCGGTTTCTTGCCACCTAGCCAAGGCTCCGTGAAAGTGAAGCTATAATTCTGATAAGCTGAACCATTCGCTTGAAAACGAACAGCTAACTTCTGGCCATCTCCTGCAGGCAATGGGCGCCAAGCACTCAAATTACCAATGTTTTTGGCGGAGAAGTTATTAAATACGACTCCTAAGGTACCTACAAAGCCAATAAATCCACCCCAACCACCGGATAACTCAATCTGGTCAGATGGTTTTTCCTCCACATTATATTCAATATCTACCGTTCCATCAGGACGAGGCTGCGGGTTAGGCGTAATCTTTTCAGGGTTAAAATATCCAATGGTAGATAATTCGCGGACGGTACGGATAATTGCCGACTTGTTGAATTTCTGCCCAGGTAATGTACGAATCTCTCGCATAACCACATGGTCAGAGGTTTTCGTATTACCATTCAAAATCACTTTATTGATCGTTGCTTGCTTACCCTCACTGATTCGAATGGTTAGGTCAATCGAATCCCCTTCAATCGCGGATTCAACAGGTTCTGCATTGTAATACAAATACCCATTGTCCATGTATACGGAACTCAAGTCGTCCCCCGGGTTCCCTTGCATCTTCTTATCCAATTCCTCCGTATTGTACACGTCACCTTTCTTAATTCCCAAAACCATATTCAACACGGAATCTGGATAGATATAATTTCCCTCAAAATTGATTGAACGGTAATAATATTTCTTTCCTTGTACGAGTTTGATGTATAAATCAACCGACTCTGGGTTTACCTTGCCTACAGAATCCGATTTGATTTGAAAATCCCGGAAGCCCAGTTTGTTCATCGCATCAAGCAATTTCACTTTATCCTCATCCCATTTTTTCGGCACAAACTTAGAGGGCTTGAAAATTCTCCCGAAACGCATTTGCTTCGTATTCTTGATTTTACGAAGGACTAAACCGCGGGATTTTTCATCGATCCCATCCAAAATAATTTTGCGAACCTTTACCTTCTCCCCTTTATCGACCGTCACAATTAACGTAGCATTATTACCGCGAAGCGTATCCACCCGAATGGTCGATTTAGTCTTCACATTCAATCGGCCTTTTTCTTGATAATAACGACGAATGGCCAATTCCAAATTCTTCTTAAGCGTTTCAGTAATGATTTTTCCCTTGTAGGTTTTAACCTTTTCACTCAAACTTTCTTGCTCCCCTTTACGAATTCCAATGTAATTTATCGCATATAAACGAGGACGCTCCTTTAGCTCAATCTTCAGCCAAATTTTTTCTCCCTCGACTTTCGACGCATAGATTTCAACCTCCTCTAAAATCCCCTGATCCATGATTTTACGAATCGCTGTACCAACCGCATCTCCGGGAACCTTGATTTTATCTCCTCGCTGCAGGCCCGAAATATTAATCATGGAATTCCCATCGTAAAACTGAGAACCCGTTACTTCGATGTCCACAATTTCATATTCCTTAGGATCAGCCCACGAAAAACTTGATTCGGTTGTCGCCGCAGATGAAAAGCGCCGACCGCCTAATACTTGCCCTTGAGCGGTTTGAGCAACAAAAAGAACCAATCCCAGCACCCATACTTGCACTGACCAAAAGCCTTTTGATTCTTTACTAAAATTCATGTAAATATCCTTTTTCATTTCCAGGGTCTAGCCCTCACGTTTAACTTGTTCACTCGTTTTTCCAAACCGACGCTCACGCATCTGAAAATCAATGATTGCTTGATGCAAATTAACTTTTCTGAAATCTGGCCAATATAACTCTTCAAAAATATATAACTCTGCATAGGCTAATTGCCATAGCATAAAATTACTAATTCGATGATCTCCACCGGTTCGTATCATCAAATCCGGATCCGGCATCCCCGCCGTTGATAAATGGGCATTGATCAAATCCGAATTCACAGCTTCCGGTGCAATATCTCCCGCGGCTACCTTACGCGCAATTTGTTGCGTAGCCTGCGTCAAATCCCATTTTCCCGAATAAGACAAAGCCAAAACCAAGGTCAGACCTTTGTTCTGGGCCGTCATTTCCATGGCAGCATCTAATTCTTTTTGAGAGCTCTTCGGCAATGACTCCAAATCTCCGATCGCTTTTAAACGAATCTGATTCTTCATCATTCCAGGCAGTTCATCATGAATTGCACTGACTAATAAACTCATCAAGGCCTTTACTTCCGCCGGTGGACGATTCCAATTCTCCGTCGAAAAAGCATACAAAGTCAAATATTGAACACCTAATTCTCCACAGGCTTCAATCGTCTCTCGAACCGCAGCAATAGCATGCCGATGACCAAAAATACGATCCTTAAAACCTTGCTGTTTCGCCCAACGTCCATTACCATCCATGATAACGGCAATGTGCGCAGGCAGATTGTTTAGATCAATAGCGTCTTTCAGATTTTGGCTCACAGCTAATTATTACAAAATACAAGAGACAAAGATAGCTAATCCTGTCCCTTAAACAAAACATTAATCCCTAGGACAATAAACAGAAATGAGCGAATACGTAATCGACACGGAGCTGTGAAGATATTGATCGGTTTTATTCAAGGTTATTGTCTTTGGCTGATCGCCCCACGCAGGCATTCCATCCAAAATATTCGTCAAGGATTTACTCGTACCAAATTCCCACTGCAAGCCCAATCGATCGCTCAAAGCCGCTTTCACCCCCACCCCAAAGGGAATGGCCCAAGTAAAAAATGTTTGGGGATTTGGCACCGCATTCGGCCCCATGGGACTCTCGGGACTCACAAATAAAAAACCTAAACCTCCATAAACAAAGGGTGTCCAATTCCGAATATTTCGATTGGCCTGATAGTCCTTGAAATTGTAATCAACCAAACCCGCCAATTCAATCAATGGACTCGAAAATGATTTTGTTGAATAAGAGACTGTAGGTTTGGGATCATTTGCTCCATCCCCATCAATCCCCGTAAATGTTAGCTTCGCTCGGTACGCAAAAGCCTGTTTGGGCTGATACCTCAATTGAAAATTAATCGCCGTATTTGTCGTCTTCCACTGAGAAAAAGCAGGTAATAAATGCCAGTCCGACAAATCTCCCTTGTAAATTGTTCCTCCAGCGCCTGCCGACATAGACCAACGCTGTGCTTGTACCGAGAATACAAGAAACAATAAACCCAAGAAAACAATTAATTTTCTCATTAATTCGGCAATGGAGGACAATCTACCTTGTTACGCAAATGATAGATAATCCGTATCTGCGTCGTGAAATATTGATCCGGTCCCGTCGAAATTTTAGGGACATTTACGGTAGCAGGAAGTGGAATTCGATTAGCTAAGGTATTTGCAGCAAAAGGTTCTCCCTCTCGTTTCGTATACAACATGCGGGCCCCAGGAAATGATCCTGGCAGAATACTATTTCGAATATCACTGACATCATCCAAATAATCCGTCAAGGCTACCCGATAGCCGAAATCGAAACCTAAATCTAAGTTATTGTTCAACTTATAGCGCACACCAACTCCAAACGGAATAGATACACCAAAAAGTGAATATTCGACACCTTCATTTAAATAATTTTGTAAACTTTCCCCCTTGTCGGAAAGCCAAGATCCTTGAATCGGATTTCCGGAAGCATCTATCTGAGCTACTTCTCTCGCATCTGGGGAATGCAATATTCCACTCACACCTAAATATACGTAGGGAGATACAACATTTCGTTTGAGATTATTCTCAGGATTTCCGCCGATTTCATAAATGCCAACCAATGACATTTCTTTAATATCATTGCGAAAATGAAGGTTTCGAAAGGAATTAGCATCCCATGAACCCACGGCAGGAAAATAATTATCGTCCCCCGCAATGCGGATGTAATTCAAGCCAAGGCTAGCGGAGAAATTCGGAGATAAGTGTCGGGTTATATTGGCTCCAACATTCCAACGGATGGATTGAGCACCGGCAGTTGGCAGACCACCCACGGGCAATAAATCCCCAATGTAATGCGAAGAGCCTGCTCCAAACGAAATCGAACTATGCTTTTTAAAGACTGGGAAAGGTGATTTCTTTTTACCTTTTTGGCCTAAAAACCACATCTGAGCATGGGAATCCGGAAGACCCAAACCAATTAAAATGACTAATACTACGAGCGGTCGAAACATAGAATAAACCCTAGCTTTTTAGCAACAACGAAAATACGCTTCGAATGTTGTATACAATTCAAGTTTCGAAGATAGCAATTAATCTATTGAATCACCAATTGACGTGTCACGCGCTTTCCTTTGCTAGAAGTCAAACTCAATAAATAATGACCTGCAGCAAAACCTGTCACATCGATGTTGGCTTGATAAGAACCCACTTTTCGTACTCCTGCATCGATTAATTTCAATTGCTGACCCTGTAAATCATACAATGCCAATTGAATTGTCGCCTCTTCAAATATACCATACTGCAACATGGTAATGCCACTCGTTGGATTCGGCCAAGGGGCAATTAATTCCATCACAATAGCCTCCGGAAGCGCCTCAGGCGAGTTACGGTAGATCGGCAAACGCTCAAAAGTTGTCTTAAAGATTTGTTGGGTTCGCACATTGTCTAATCCCAAATGATCCCGCAATACTGTACTGTAAACCTGACGATAATCGTAAGTAAATTTCAAATCTCCATTGCTGTCCAAAGCCTTCAAATTCGGATTGGGACCGATTAAACCGCCTCGAACCGTCTTGCCTATGAAAAACATCGGAGCTGCTGTCCCATGATCCGTCCCTGCAGTACCATTTTGATTTACTCGCCGACCGAATTCCGAATAGGTCATGATGCTTACATAATCCGACAAATTCTGATTATCCATGTCCAATTGGAAGGAGGTGACCGCATCCGAAATCGTTTTCCACAAATTCGCATGCTGCGTCAATTGATTAGCATGTGTATCAAAACCGCCAATATTCAATAAATAAACCGGGGTCTCTAAGCCTCCTGATATCAATTTTGACACGATTCCAAATTGTCGACCCAAATTTGTCGACGGATAAGTCACCGTATTCTTTCCCTTATTCGCTCCGTTTTGAATCACACCCGCATATTGTAAAGAAGCCGCGGCAATCTGTTTCAAAAAGCCTAACTCATCACCGGCTAATGTTGCTGGAGGAATATCTTTGTCGGAGGTAGTTCCATTGACCAACTGGTAAAATAAATTGGGATCCTCAAACACCGTACTAAATCCACCTTGGTCGGACTGAAAAAGCAGCGATTCCACAGAACCTAATTGTACTGCCATCGGGTGTTGCGCCAAGGCAATGGGGAAATTCGGATAGCGTGTTTTTAAAAAACGGCCAGCCCAACCTTCTTCTAATACGGTTGAAGCATCCGAACCAGTATTCCAAATATCTGTCGCCCGAAAGTGGGAACGATTCGGACTTGGATAACCGATATTTTGCGCAATACTAACTTGTCCTTTATCGTATAGTTTCTTTAAGCCAACCGCTGAAGGGTGTAAATACATGCCTTGATCCAAAGCCAATGCATTTTCCTTTTTAATGGCAATCGCTGGGCGAGCCGAGAAATACAAGTCATCCTCCGCAGGAATCACCGTATTTAATCCATCATTTCCTCCCGAAAGCTGAATAATGACCAAAACCTTCCCGGGTTGAGCTTGTGCTGCATAAGCGGCAGGAATTTGACCAAAGGCCTTACCCGTAACACTTCCCAAACCAAAGCTAAGCCCCCCACTCAAGACGGCCACTTGCTGTAAAAACGATTTCCGATTGATGTGTTTTTTCATGGCCTAGATCAGTTGATATTCAGGTAATCGCATAATCGCTTTTAATAATCGGATAATGCGCGCATCCGCTTGCGGGGTATAGGTCGACCAATTGGCCGCGATCGTACCATCCAAAAGTGTATCCAACATAAATTGTCTTTTGGTGTCCGA
>JACCDG010942856.1_pt1 | contig 10932 bp, 10 predicted proteins | sample 7442471 | NCBI WGS metagenome assembly JACCDG01 (sample SAMN15323444, study PRJNA562643) | freshwater metagenome | isolation source: river surface water | place: USA:Blue River Watershed | collected 2017-08-17
CAGCATGTTGTGGCCCGTGCCCACTTTGCCGGTTTGGTAGGTGCCTGACACCTCAACCCATTGCACGATGGATTCAAAGTCAAAGCGGCCCCACAACTCGTGGGCGGTGCGTTGGCAAAACACAGCCACCAAAATCAAGATGGTGGCCGTGCCCGCTGTGCTGTAGTGGTTGATGGCAGCCAGGCGGCCATCAAAGTTGGCGGCAAAGTAAAGCACCATGATCAGGGCGATGGCGACCAGGCCGGTTGCGTACAAATCCAGGGCCGTGATCCAACGATGGCGGGGCGATGCCCATGCCGCTTGAATCGACGGCGCTGCGCTGGACTTGATGGGCATGGGCTGAGACTCTTCCATCGTTTCGCCCTGAAAGGGCCCGGTGGTCTGGTCAAACGGGATGTTGGGTTCGACCCGGATGTAGCGGCGGTTGGGGATCTTTTCGGTCCACTGTTCTTGCAGTTGACGATCCAGCTCGTCCATCAATTGATTGGGCGGGCAGTTGATCGACAAGCGGCGCTGCACGCTGCTGGTTTGCGTGCGCGGTGGGGTCTCCACCTGATGCAAGATGGCCAACACCACCAGCACGGCGGCGATGAGGCCGGTGATCAACAAGACCACGGTTTGGGTGGTCAACGACAGGCCAGATAAATTGGGCAGGGCAGGGCTCATCAAGCCGATGGCGACAGGGCCCAAGATGGCGCCAGCCACCAGGCCAATCACGCTTTGAACATTCAACGTGGCGGCTTGGTTGGACAGCAAGGGGCGGAACAAGTAAACCGCCGCAAACCCAAAATAGATCAGGCTGATCCAGGGCCGCAGGCTGGCTTGGCGCACCAGGCCATCGGCCACAGCAAAGCTGATCAATGTGATCAACAGCGCCCCCAGGTTGAAAAAGTGCGTACGTGCCAGCTCTTGCAGACGCATTGGGGCGGTGATCAGTTGCGGCACCCAGTGGTACAGCAGTCCGTTCAGCGGGCCTTGTGGTTCTGGGTAGGCCAGCACGCCTTGTTTGAGCATGTCTTTGATGTGCTCGGCATCCACGCCGGTGCCCGTGCTGCCATTGGGCAATTCACGCACGACGCTGGTGTGTCCGCTGGGCGTCATGAACGACAGCGAAGCAGGTCGGCCCCTGCCAAAAAAGAAGCGCAGGCGCGACGCCACGGCTGATGCCGCCGTCAAGCCAGCGAGCAGCAAGCCAATGCCGATCACCACTGGGACCAAGCCCGTCATGGCCTGGTTTTGCAGCCAGGACTCGCGGCCCTTCCACAAACAAAACAACGAACCGATGATCAACAACACACTGCAAATGGCCAGCAGTTGGTTTTGAACTCGGTATGGATTGGGCAACTCCAGTTGTTTGCCTTCAGAGCTGTAGTCGTAACTCATGGTCCGTCTGATTTGCGTGCGATCAAGAAAAGCCGATCCTAACGCTGAGACATGGCACCATCGTCACAAGCTGGTGAGATGATCAGTCAATTGAATGATTTTCTGGGTGTGTGATGACGTCGTATACGAATCTGACCTTTGACGAAATCGATGTGGGTGCCACCTTGACGGTGGAGCACACCGTGACCCGCGACGAGGTGGCGCTGCTGTCCCTCGTGTCAGGAGATGCCGCTTGTCTGGCGTCAGACGAGCCCAGCCGTGAAGCCTGTGATTCCTGGTGCGAAGGTGTGGGGGCAGAGGCCTTGATCCACGGCGTGCTCAAGCGACGTTTGCCCGGGCCGGGCACGCGCATCGTGGCGCATGACCTGCGTTACGACCATGCCGTGCAAGTGGGTGACGAATTGACCGCCACCGTTCGTGTCGACAGCAAACAGGCGCCTGATCAATTGGTGATGGTGTGCGAGGTGCTACGGGGCGCTGACCGTGTCTTGAATGGCCGTGTGACGGTGGTCACCCCCAAGCACCACATGACCGTCAGCCCTGTGGACACACCCACCGTGCTGCTACGCCGCAATGATGTGTTTGGCAAGCTGATGCGGGCCTGCGCGGGTTTGCCGGCTGTGCCTTGCGCGGTGGTGCACCCGTGTGACCATGATTCGCTGATGGGCGCCATCGAGGCAGCCCGTCAAGGTTTGATCGAGCCCGTGTTGGTGGGCCCGCAAGCCAAGATTCGCGCTGTGGCCGATGCGGCGGGCGTGGATCTCACGCCCTATCGATTGGTGTCGACCGAGCACAGCCATGCGGCCGCTCAGCAGGCTGTGGCCATGGCCAAGTCTGGCGAAGTGCAAGCCCTGATGAAGGGCAGTTTGCACACCGATGAATTGATGGGTGCGGTGGTGTCAGCCTCATCCGGCTTGCGCACAGCCCGTCGGGTCAGCCACGTGTTTGTGATGGACGTGCCGGCCTACCCGCGCATGCTGTTGGTGACGGACGCGGCCATCAACATTGCGCCCACCATATCGGACAAGATGGACATCGTGCAAAACGCCATTGACCTGGCCCATGTGCTGGGTGTGCCTTGCCCCAAGGTGGCCGTGTTGGCAGCAGTTGAAACCGTCAACCCTGAAATGCAGGCCACCATTGATGCGGCCATGCTGTGCAAGATGAGGGACCGGGGCCAGATCACCGGTGGATTGGTGGACGGCCCCTTGGCTTTTGACAATGCGGTGAGCGTGGAGGCAGCCCGCACCAAACACATCGTGTCTGAGGTGGCGGGGCAAGCCGATATCTTGATGGTGCCCAATTTAGAGGCCGGCAACATGGTGGCCAAGCAGTTGCAATACCTGGCTGGGGCGGACAGCGCTGGCATTGTGTTGGGTGCCCGGGTGCCGATTGTGTTGACCAGCCGCGCTGACTCGGTGCGCAGTCGCCTGGCGTCCACCGCTGTGCTCAAGTTGTTGGCCAAGGCGCAAGCGGCGGCACCCAAGGTGGCGTCATGACCGATGCCATTGCCGTTGTTAACGCGGGCTCATCCAGCCTGAAATTTGCGGTGCTGGCGGCGCGTGACCTGCGCCCATTGGTCAGTGGCCAAATCGAAGGCTTGCAAACCGCGCCGCACGTGCACGTCGAGGCCGAAGGTGGCCAAGTGGTGCTGGAACACCGTTGGGCGCAGGGCAGCCAGCTCAGCCACGAAGAAGCCGTTGCGTATTTGTTGGCCAATCTGCATGACCACCTGGAGGGGTATCAGCTCAAAGCCGTGGGTCATCGCATCGTGCATGGCGGAGCGGTTTACCGCCAGCCTGTGGTGTTGACGCCAGAAGTGCTGACACAACTGCAAGCCTTTGTGCCCCTGGCGCCGCTGCATCAGCCGCACAACCTCATGCCGGTGCAGGCTTTTGCCAAGCTGGCGCCCGGTTTGCCCCAAGTGGCTTGTTTTGACACGGCCTTCCACGCCACCAATCAGCCTGTGGCTCAGGCGTTTGCCTTGCCTGCTGAGATGTCTGACGCGGGTGTGCGCCGTTACGGCTTTCATGGCCTGTCATACGAATACATCGCTTCGCAGTTGCCCCAGGTCGATGCCAAAGCGGCGCAAGGGCGAACCGTGGCACTGCATTTGGGCAATGGCGCCAGCATGTGCGCGATGGTGCAAGGGCGCAGCGTGGCCAGCACCATGGGCTTCACGGCCCTGGATGGCCTGCCAATGGGCACGCGCTGCGGCACGATCGACGCTGGCGTGGTCTTGTGGCTGATGGATCAGCGCGGCATGGGTGCCCGCCAGATTGAAAAGTTGCTCTACAGCCAGTCTGGGCTTTTGGGCGTGTCGGGTGAGTCATCTGACATGCGAACGCTGCTGGCCAGCGGCGGCGAGGGGGCTCGCAAGGCGGTGGACTTGTACGTTTACCGAATCGGGCGCGAACTGGGGTCTTTGACCGCTGCGCTGCAAGGATTGGATGCGATGGTGTTCACCGCCGGCATTGGCGAGCACGCCGCGGCCATTCGGGAGCGGGTGTGCCGGGATGCGGCCTGGTTGGGGGTGAAATTGGACCCGCAGGCCAACGCACAGGCCCCTTCTGGGCAGGTTGTGAAGATCTCCGCGCCCGACAGCGCCGTCCAGGTGTGGGTGATCCCCACCAATGAAGAGAGAATGATTGCACTGCACACCCGTAGTTTGGTGCTCGGCGGCTGAGCCTGCGCATTACAATCAAAGGTTCTGCAAGCCCCGTCAATGTGGGCGGGCGCAACAAGATTCCCCGAAAGGATTCCCCCATGTCGATGGACGACCGCGACGGCAAAATCTGGATGGATGGTCAAATGGTGGAGTGGCGCGATGCCAAGATCCACGTTTTGACCCACACACTGCACTACGGTTGCGGTGCGTTTGAAGGCGTACGCGCGTACAAGACCGACAAGGGAACCGCGATTTTCCGCCTGAAGGAACACACAGAACGTCTGTTCAACAGCGCCAAAATTCTGCGCATGCCCATCACGTTCACCCAGCAAGAGCTGATGCAAGCTCAACTGGATGTGGTCAAGGCCAACAACCTGGAAAGCTGCTACCTGCGTCCGCTGGTGTGGCTGGGCTCTGAAAAGCTGGGCGTCAGCCCCAAGGGTGCCAAGGTGCACGCCATGGTGGCAGCCTGGGCTTGGGGTGCTTACCTGGGCGAAGAAGGCCTCAAGCGCGGCATCCGCGTCAAGACCTCCAGCTACACCCGTCACCACGTCAACATCACGATGACGCAGGCCAAGGCGGTGAGCAACTACACCAACTCGATCCTGGCCAACCTCGAAGCCACTGAAGACGGCTACGACGAAGCCATGCTGCTGGACAGCGCTGGTTTCGTGTCTGAAGGCGCCGGTGAGAACCTGTTCATCATCAAGGACGGCAAGCTGTACACGCCTGACCTGTCTGCTGGTGCATTGAACGGCATCACCCGCAACACCATCTTCGCGATCTGCCAAGACCTGGGCCTGGAGCTCAAGGAAAAGCGCATCACCCGCGACGAGGTCTACATCTGTGACGAAGCCTTCTTCACCGGCACCGCCGCTGAAGTGACCCCGATCCGCGAACTGGACCGCATCCAGATCGGCCAAGGTTCGCGTGGCCCGATCACCGAGAAAATCCAAGCTGCGTTCTTTGACATCGTCAATGGCCGCAATCCCAAGTACGCCGAGTGGCTGACCCTGGTCTGATCATGAGCACTTCTACTAACTCCAAACAGGTGGTTGTTGAAGTGACCGCCGCCGATGTGCAAGGCCCTGGCGTGGTGTTTTGCCCCAACCCCAAGCAAGCCTTGTGGAGCCAACACCCCCGCGTCTACATCGACGTGTCTCACGGTGAGGGCCAGTGCCCTTACTGCAGCACGGTTTACCGTGTCAAAGAAGGCGAAAAGATCGGCCACGGTCATTGATCCTGACTGTGCAAAACAAAATAGCTCGAGCTTGCTCGGGCTATTTTTTTGACACCGTCGCCGCCTAAAATTTGCGTCACCATGAAGAACCAAAACGAATTCGTCCTGACCCTGTCGTGCAAAGACACCACGGGGATCGTTCACGCCGTGTCGGGCCTGTTGTATCAAGCCGGCTGCAACATCATTGACTCACAACAGTTTGGTGATGTGCAAAGCGAGGACAGCACAGGGCTGTTCTTCATGCGTGTGCACTTTGCGGCCCCCGATCACCTGGCTGATGCGGCGACCTTGAACAACCTGTTCTCGCACGTGCAAGAGCAGTTCAAGATGAGCGCGCAGATCCGTGCCTTGTCGCGCAAGCCGCGCGTGTTGATCATGGCCAGCAAGCACGGGCATTGCCTCAATGACCTGTTGTTCCGCTGGCGCTCGGGTTGGTTGCCGGTCGACATCCCGGCCATCGTGTCCAACCACCCGGACTACGCTGAACTGGCTGCCAGTTACGGCATCCCGTTTCACCATCTGCCATTGCCAACTGGCTCCGGCACCGAAGTCAAGCGCCAGCAAGAGCAGCAAGTGGAAGCCTTGGTTCAGGATCAAGGCATCGATTTGGTCGTGTTGGCTCGCTACATGCAAATCCTCAGCCCTGAGTTTTGCGCCTTCCTCAAGGGCCGGGCCATCAACATCCACCACAGCTTTTTGCCCAGCTTCAAGGGCGCCAAGCCTTACTACCAAGCGCATGATCGTGGCGTGAAGTTGATCGGCGCCACCGCGCACTATGTGACGGCTGATCTGGACGAAGGCCCCATCATTGAGCAGGATGTGGAACGCGTGGACCACACCCTCAGCCCCGAAGACTTCACAGCCGTTGGGCGTGATGTGGAATGCGTGGTGCTGGCTCGCGCCGTGAAATGGCATGTGGAACACCGCGTGCTGATGAACGGTCACAAGACCGTGGTCTTCCGCTGAAATCGACAAGGTGCTCCCATGAACGATCCCCGTTCCATCAAAGCCGCGCAAACCGCACTCATGGTCACGGCCGATGACACCGAGGCTTCCTTTTACGAGGCCTTGCAGTTGGGGGATATGGAGCGCTTGATGGCTGTCTGGGCTGATGAGCACGACATCGCTTGTGTCCACCCGGGTGGCCCTCGTGCCGTGGGTGTGGCTGCCATTCGCTCGTCATTTGAGGCGGTGTTGTCTCAGGGCGCTTTGCACGTGACCATCGAGCAAGTTCGTCGCCTGGAAACCGCAACCTGTGCGGTGCACCACGTGATGGAAAAAATCCAGGCGATGACGTCTGAAGGGCTGCAAACAGCCTACATCCTGGCCAGCAACGTTTACCTGCGCACAGCCAACGGCTGGCGCATGGTGTTGCATCACGCCAGCCCGGCGCAGCCGCATGACATGCCCGATGTGGTTGATCTGGGCGCGACCCTGCATTGATGCAGCACTACCGTGCGCCCCTGTGGACGGCGGGCTCCGGCTCGTTAGGTGGCCACATCCAGACGATTTGGCCTGCCTTGTTCAGCCGTGCGCATTCAGGGGCGGCGCTGAACGCCTTGCCTTATGTTCGCCAGCGGTGGACGGCGCCCGATGGCGATTTCATTGACGTTGATACCCTGATCCCGCAGGGGTGGCAGCCAGGTCAGGCGCCCGTGCTGGTGCTGTTTCATGGTTTGGAGGGCTCGTCCCAAAGCCACTATGCGCGCGCGTTTGGGCATTGGGCCTTGCAGCAAGGTTACGCCTACGTGGTGCCGCACTTCCGTGGCTGCTCTGGCGAACCCAATTCTGGCCCCCGGTTCTATCACTCAGGTGACCATGCCGAGATCAATTGGATCTTGCAGCGCGCAGCCGCTCAGTGGGGTGGGCCGGTCTGGGCGGTGGGCGTGTCCTTAGGGGGCAATGCCCTGTTGCGCTGGGCACAAGAGGCGGGCTCGACTGCGACGCACACCGCGTCGGCCGTGGTTGCTGTGTGTTCGCCCATCGATCTGGCCGCTGCGGGGCATGCGATTGGCTCGGGCTTTAACCGCCTGGCCTACAACCGCATGTTTTTGCAAACGCTCAAGCCCAAGGCCTTGGCCAAGCTGGATGTCTATCCCGGCTTGTTTGACAAGCAAGCCTTGCTGGCCGCCCGTGATTTGTACGAGTACGACAACGCCGTCACGGCGCCCGTGCATGGCTTTGCCAATACCGAAGACTACTGGGCGCGGTGTTCAGCCAAACCCGGCTTGCGCGATATGAAACACGTGCCGACTTTGGTGATCAACGCCCTCAACGATCCCTTTGTACCGGCTGGGTCTTTGCCTCAGGCGCAAGATGTGGGCGAGGCGGTGACCTTGTGGCAGCCACGTCATGGCGGGCATGTGGGCTTCCCGGCTGGTCGCCCGCCTGGGCATGTGGGCGCCTTGCCTGAGGCCGTGGCCCACTGGTTGACACAACAAGACAAGAGAACACGTCATGGATGACATCGTCAAAGCCGCGCTGAAAAAGTGGCCCAACGTGCCGCACTGTTACGGCTGGCTGGCGCTGGATGCGCGGGGCGATTGGTATTTGCGTGACGAGCCCACCCAAGCAGCGGGGCCCTTTCCGCACATCAAGGGCAGCCGCATTGAGCATGCCAAGCTCAAAGAATTCATCCATCGCAATTACGACCGTGATGAGCGAGGCGCTTGGTTCTTTCAAAATGGGCCACAGCGTGTTTACGTCCAGCTTGAGGCAGCGCCGCTGATCCTGGGCGTGCAGCGGCATGATGATGGCCGCTTTGAGGTCACCACGCACACGGGTGACGTGGTCAGCGAGGTCGGTCCATCCTGGGTGGATGAGCACGGGCGGCTGTTTTTGCAAACCCCCAAGGGCTTGGGGCTGATGCGATCACTGGACATGGATGTCGCAGCTGATGCCATCGAGGCGGGCTTGTGGGATCCACAGGACGTGGTCTTCGACACATTGCCGAAACAATGTCAGTTCGAGTTGAACCCGCAGCCTGCATAAAAAAACCGGCCCTCAGGCCGGTTTTGTTTTTGATACCAGCGCAAGCCGATATCAAGGAGCCGAAGCGGCTGCAGCAGGTGCTGCTGGTTCTTCAAACTTGGCGCCACCGGCGTTGGCCATGAAAGCCACGCCACGGGAGATTTCCAGATCGCTGTAGTCGCCGCCACCTTGAGCTGGCATGCTGTTCTTGCCCTTCAAGGCCGAGTTCACCAGTGCCGCAAAGCCTGCGCCAATGCGTGGGCCCCAGGCGCCAGCATCGCCGAACTTGGGTGCACCCAAGGCGCCAGCACCGTGGCAAGACGCGCATTGCGCCTTGTAGACGTCTTCACCGCCGCGAGGGCCGGTGTTGGCGGAGGCTGACTTGATCTCAACGGTGCCGATCGGCATGATGCGTTCGGATGTGGCTTGAGCTGTCAGGGCATCGCTGCCAGACGAGCCTTTGCTGCCGGCAGATACGTAGCTGACCAACAAAGCGATGATCACCACGGGCACAACAAATGCCAGCACGACCGCCACGATGAGTTGCTTGGGCGTTTTGATCGGGCCTTCGTGGCCGGAGTCTTGGGATTGGGGCGCTTGGCTCATGGGTTGTTCAGGAGGCGCTGAGTTAATCGGTAGACGACAGGTTTGTCGCCCTTGAAGCAGATCATTATAGTTTGTGCAGCGGCAATGAGACGTTTGTCGGTTAAAACTGACCTGTTCTGAGCCAAGCTCCCTAGGGGGCACTGTTAGAATGGTTCTTGTGTGCGGCTGTAGCTCAGTGGATAGAGTATTGGCCTCCGAAGCCAAGGGTCGTGGGTTCGATCCCCGCCAGCCGCGCCACCCCGCCAATCCCAGCAACCAGCAACCAGCAACCAGCAACCAGCAACCAGCAAGCGACAGCGAAAAGCGTTTTGTGGAACAGCGAGTCAAACCACGGGTCCCCGTTCGTTGGCGAGGATTCTTAGCCAAATCGATTGAAGACAAGCAGTTCGTCACTGTCGACAACATCAGTGAGGATGGCGCAGGCCTGCACGGTGATTTTGGTGGTTACAAGCTAGGTGAAAAGCTGACTTTGGTGATGGAAATGCCGGCCAAGCCCGGCGAGCCCAAAGCCACGATCCTGCAAGCCGGGGTCACGATTGTGTACGTGGTGGCCGAGGCCAAAACAGGGCAATTCCGGATTGGTCTGAAGATCCACGAAATGCCTGAAGCGACCAAAAAAGTATTCACCAAATTATTGGCGTGATGGCGCTTGAGCCGTCCATGCAAAAAGCGGGAGCAGTTGGCCAATGGATGACGCATTGAACAAGGACGGGGCTCTCGATGCCGATGTGACGTTGGAGTACTTGCTCCGTCGCATGCGTTTCAAGACCGATTTCCCGGCCTTGTCCACCTCTGTGGCCCGCGTTCAGGCTTTGTCCACGTCTGAAACCGAAAACCTGCACACCATGTGCGACGAAATCCTGCAGGACGTCGCGCTGACTCAAAAGCTGTTGCGCATCGTCAATACGGCGCACTATCGCCGTGCAGGCAGTGATCAGATCAGCACCATTTCGCGCGCTGTGGCCATCATCGGCATGGCCGGTGTGCGCAATATGGCTTTGTCGCTGATGTTGTTGGACCACATGCCCGATCGTGGTCAGGCGCAGCAACTGAAGGTCGAGTTTTTGCGGTCTGTGATGGCAGGCACGCTGGCCAGTGAACTGAGTCAAACCAACAAAGAGGCCGAGCAGGCCTACATTGGTGCCCTGTTCCGCAATTTGGGGCGGCTGCTGGTTGCGTTTTACTTGCCAGAGGACGCAGAGCAAATTCGCACGCAAGCCAAAGCCCGGAGTAGTCGCGTCACACTGGCGGACGAGGCTGCTGCGTCGTCGGAAGTGCTGGGCATGTCGTATGACGACCTGGGCCTGCAGGTGGGCGCCAAATGGGGTTTGCCAGATACGTTGCTGCAAACCATGGCCATGCCATCGGGCACCGCGCCCACGCGGTCTTTGGCGGGGCGCCCGGATAGGATGACCTGGTTAGCCAGCTTGGCCAATGATGGCGCCGAAACCATCCTCAACACTGAGCCGGTTGAGCTGGGGACTGAGTTAGGCGTGTTGACCGAGCGTTATGCCCGCGCCCTGGACCTCACGCCGCAGGCTTTGCAAGATGCGGCAGGCCGTGCACGCAAGCGCATGACCGAAATGACCGATGCGCTCAACATGACGGTGCCTGCCCGCTCCTCAGCTGAACGCTTGTTGGACACCTACTACGTGGACGCGCCCAACGCGGGTGAGACGGGCCCTGATCCCGAGGACTTGGGCTTGGACAGCCAAAATGGTGTGCTCAGCCAGATCGTGCCTTTGCTCGATGAGCAGTCTCCTGCCGATGTGTTGGCCGCGGGCGTGCAAGACATCACCAATACCTTGGTCGATCAGTTCAAGCTCAACGATGTGCTGCAAATGATTTTGGAGACCATGTTGCGTGCGCTTGACTGCCGCCGCGTGATCTTTTGCCTCAAGGATGCAAAGTCAGGGGCCTTGGTTGGGCGTATTGGCATGGGAGATGGCGCTGATGCCATCAAAGCGATGTTCAAGGTGCCGGTAGACCGGGTGGATCCAGCCAAGGCGGACTTGTTTGGCGCGGTGTGCCTGAAAAACCTGGACACCTTGATTGCCGATGCCAG
>JACCDG011452242.1_pt1 | contig 10932 bp, 11 predicted proteins | sample 7442471 | NCBI WGS metagenome assembly JACCDG01 (sample SAMN15323444, study PRJNA562643) | freshwater metagenome | isolation source: river surface water | place: USA:Blue River Watershed | collected 2017-08-17
ATTGTTCATGTCCATATTTCCACATATTGTATGGCGGATAAGTTCCCGCGTTATATAAATTAAACGCTACGAGAGGCAAAGCCTCTCTCCGCTATCGTCGCTAGTCGTAGCTTCGCTACAACGTCGCTCCTCTTTTCGGCGGAATTAATTATTTATAATTGCGGCATAATTATTTATTTTTAATTTTGTTTTTTCGCACCATTAGTATAGGGTGTTGTGATGAATATTTTTTGTGCATCGCCCCCTTGTCAATTAAACATAACCCCGCGAACTTTAACAGCAAACAATCATGCAAAAGAGTCACTGTGAATCCAAAACATTTACTATCGAGCAATTATATCAGAAATATCAATGTGGTGAGTTGCTAAAACCACAAATGCAAAGATCCGCATGTTGGCATTTTATGCCCTCAAAGACCGAAGATCGCACCAACAATTACGACTTTATTAAATTCATTACACAAGCCGGGAATCTTGTAAACCCGCTGATTATGTTGGAGAGGATTCATAACAACTCGAAGAAACTATTCATGGTTGATGGAAATAATCGTTTGAACGCTATAATTAACTTTATAAAACAACCGCTTAAATTGCTCGGTGGGGACTTATTATCGCCGGATTTTCTAGCTGAACTTAGATATGAACTGTCGAAAATATCCTTGTCTGAGTTGCTAGAATACCCATCTATTACAGAATTATGCGAAGTCAGGAATTTAACTCAAATACTGGAAAAGAACGCTGAAACATTCCCGCGAATAGATATGATTCGTTCATACAAGGAAACCATAGCAAAATTACGTAATATGCAATTTATGACCATAGAAGTTCCCATCACAAAATTTGAGGGACTGAGTGACAAGCAATTGGTTGAATTGTATGCCGGATTGAACAGAACCGGTGTTAAATTAACAGAACAAGACATATTGGCATCAACCACATCCTTCATCACATACAAAGCGGATGAGATCTCTAACTATGATGAATTAAGAGAAATTGCTACGAAGTATTATAATAATATGAACGACCATGAAGTATTATCTGTTGACTTCAAAATAGATTCGTTGAATTTGTTCGAGGTAATAACAGCACTCAAAGTAAAACTCCGGAATGAATACTCCTTTCTGCCGGCATACGGGAACAATACACAGAAGTTAGAATTCTTGTTTCAGTGGTATAGATACCTATTTGGTGAATTTGAGACGAAAGTAAATATTGATGAATTCCAACGCAATGTGTTGCTGGTATTTAACACAATTGGATTAATCACAAAAAATATGTTTGTAAAAGAGATTAAATCTAAAATGCTGAGCGATAAGAAGGTATTGTTGGGCAAACAACATATGACTATTATTTTCTTATATTTGTACAAGAACATAGTATCGCAAGGGCACCAGAGAGGCAGAATTGACAAATTGGCAGTCGAACAGGTCCGGCGAAACATATATTATGTGCAAATACTGGAATACTGTGCCGGCAAGAAAATAGCGCGTTCGAACGCTGAAAAGAATGTTACATTTAAGGGCAGGTCTGGTTTGGTTATGATGGCCGATAAGATCAAGAAATCTGGATTTAACATTGTGGAGTTGGATTTGAGTGCACCCTCACGCGAACACTTCATCGAATTGATCAATTATGCGATGGAAGGCAGTATAGATGAACCTAAGAAACAGCGCGCCAAACGCAAGCCAGTTAACAAATTCTATGCTATGTTACTTTCAGAATATTTCCGCAGTATTGTTCCACTGGCGCAATTAGAGAACGAGAAGGATGTAGAACACATTATTCCGTTCAGTAGTAAATTCGTCGAAGGCAAACTCGGTGACATTGATCGCATAGGGAATTTAACACTAATAGACCATGAAGTAAATTCTAAGAGGGGAAATCAACGCATAACCGATGAGTTCATCCAGAAACACAAACTTTGTAATTTAGCGTATCCAACAGAACATACATATAATAGTATTTGTAATGATTTGGGCGATATTAGATCTCTAGAAAACTATAACGAACTGTGCGGCCGACGGGAAAGAGTATTCCTGGATTGCATAGTTGATCGTTTGTTTTCGTAATAAAAATTTGAAACGCAATGTTCATATCTAAAACCATGAACGATCGTATTTGTGTTGCGATAACACTTTCTTCCATTTTATCGGTGTTGTATTTGTTTATCACAGTATCCGCAGTGTACACAATTGTATATGGATTCAGTCTGGCATATAATACTGATCTGAATTCTGCCGGCGTTAGGGAAGTGACGTCAATTAACCGTATAGGAGTAATTGCGGGTATATTTTACAGTTTTAGTATGGCATGTGAATTTATGATTATTGGACTGCTTTCATGCGCGCGAAAGGATCCAGAGAGACAGAGAGATCATCTGCATCAATCTGAATGTATTGCAATAGTTAATTCGGTAACAGCGATAGCGGCAGAAATAATTTATATTGTATTCATCGGCATTGAGTTTTCATTTCCGATAAACAGCGCTAATATCACAATTCTCAGTATAACAACTCCGGGAGAAACTGCATTTGGCATTACAGGTGGTTTGATTGTATATCATGTAGTGATAATTACAGTCCTCATCTATACTGTTGTAATAATCAGAAATGAAAAACATCGCTGTCCTTACATTCTTATAAATGATATATAATACTTTGTTGCGAAGTAACGAGGGCGAAAAAATCAATTTTTTCATCTATAAGATTGCATACTATGACTAGCCTAATTAGTTTGGAAACGGAATTCAGGATCGAAATAATCAGGTTTATAACTGATAGATCTGTGGACCTTAATTTCGCGGACTTTGCGAAAAATATTGACCGAGGATGCAAAGCCATCTCGTTGAAATGGATTCGCCCGGAAATCGTAGTGAGCACTTACTCCATCTCATTGTATTTATGTCCCATTAATTTGTCAGCACCGTCACATTCGTTTAGGATTCTTGTTAGCGATGAGTATGACAACGAAGAATTCCAAGAAGGTGTAATCAGATTGGCGCAAAAAATTAAGCCAGATACAATGGTTAATGGGCGCGCAATCGATACTGTTCTATTCGTTCTGAACAGAGGAAATTTATGTCATGTCGAAGGGAAGCAATACGAAAGAGATGACGATGTTGAATTTGTTGATTATTCCAAGAACAGATACGCATGCGCGTGCAATTCTAATCAACAAAGTTTGAGAACCAATGAACGATGTTCATATTGCACTGTTGCGGAGCAACAAAAGAACTATGGAATCAATCCAATGAAATAACGTCAACAGGCTCAGGGGCGAGTCGAGCGAACGTCTTTGACGTTCGCGACGCAGCCCAGATGAGCATATTTCGCTTCGCGAAATATGCGAATCATTCAAACATTAATATTATTCTGAACGTCTGATTCATCAACACCGGCATTAGCTTATTTCTTTTTTCATTCGCATCTGAGAGGGTTTTTATAATATCATCGGGCTGCATTCCTAGATGCCGTCTCATGAATAAGCCTATTACAAGAGCAGATCTATTAACACCGGCTTTACAATGTATTAGAATGGATTCGTTTGATCGTTGCGCCATTATCTCTTTATATTTGTCATTGACCATAGATGCCACTTTACATAAACGCTGTCTGGTGCTAAATATTTTCGCCATAGACCTAGCCGGTATATTGCCTGAATCAACGAAATCTACATCAGGAAGGTCTTTTATGAATATAGTTTGAATGCTATTATTTATATCGTTTGAATCGTTGCTTGCGCATACTATCAATGTTATGTTATTGGCGGAAATGAATTCAGCATTCTTCGCGGCGGTACAATCTCCTATGAATATCTTGGGAACTACTTCCGAATAGGATATTGATGTTTTATTCATTTACGTTGCGTTGCAACAATGTATATGATATGTATATTGTATATGACGTATAATTTAATACGTTAGATATAGCGATGTCATCAAAATCTAAAGGATCGTCGTCACGAGCATCGACGTCTAAGGGGCGTTCATCTCATAGATCTAAAAGCCGAAGTAAATCTCGCGGGCGAAGTGGAAAAGTTTACGCGGTGGGGCATGAAAAACGACGCCGAAGGTCTCATTCCAAGGGCCGAAATATTAAAGACTCGTGCAAAACGCAAGAAAACATGCGCGAGGCTAGCGAAATGATGAGTTTAACTCAATTGCAAAGCATGGCTAAAAAGAAGGGGATTGCATTCGGCGGCCTGTCTAAAAAGCAATTGGTGCAAAAGATTTGTCAGTACTCTTAGTTGCTCCGCGTTGCTTCGCAACTGGGCTGCGCCGCAAAGGTCTTTGACCTTTGCTCGGCTCGCCATGTATCCATATTTTTGTTGGCTGCCAGCGGGTCTGAATCCGTTAGGCTACGAGTGAAACGAGTATCAGCCGTTTTTATTCAATACTGTATGAGGCGAGGCGACGCCCCGGATGGGGCGAAAGCACCGAAGGTGCTTTCGGGCTAGCTTCGCTAGCCCTAGCCGATGCCAGCGCAGCGAAAATTTGATTCTTGCATAATGTATGTTGCCATGAATATAAACATGAAGGGAACTATTGATGTGGCTATAGGCCCGATGTGGGCAGAAAAAACCACATACGCTATTTCGCGATTGAGGAAAGCTGAAGTAGTTGGTAAATCAGCTCTGATAATATTGTACTCAGAAGATGATAGATACGGTACAGAAGGCATAATTACTCACAGCGGTATTATTTACAAAGGAGCCGATGTCGATCGCATGAATTCTATCTCTCCCGAGAAATGCAAAGAAATCGCCGCAAACTATAGCCTGGTTGTTATTGATGAGGGCCAATTCTTCGAAAACGTAGCGGAATCAGCACAATTGTTATCATCAGAGGGCTGCGATGTTGTTGTTACCTGTTTGAGTGGGGATTTCGAACAAAAAATGTTCCCAGAAGTGTCTAAATTGATTCCATATGCTAGCAAAATTCACCACTTTCGTGCTATCTGCATGAAATGTAAAAAGAATAAAGCGCCGCATAATATTCGTTTGGATAAGAATAATTCTGAACAGAAAGACATAGGCGGGGCAGATAAGTATATGTCTGTTTGCGGATCGTGTTTGTAATGATGGGGTTGTTTTATTTTTTATAACGACAAGTATAATCAATAAATCATTACAAATAAATATAAATTGGCGGTAAAATCTCGGCTCAGATGCCATGAATGCGGCAATATAGCCATATACATCGTGGAATTGAATAAAAATATAAAAGTGGCCGTAAAGGCCTCTGGTGGGTTGATATTGTATTTTACACTATGCGGATCGTGTACAAAGAGATTTACGTGAATGAATATGCGGCGAGCGCGACGCGAAGGGCACAGCCCGGAAATCTCTATGTAGATTTCCATTTAAAAATTGAAACCATATATGTACTAGAATCAACCACCACACTGGTAGACCCTTTACGAAGTAAAGAATCATTTGATACATCAGAGACCCTTTCCATGACTTCCGCGATCAACAACTACAATCAACGCCTATTTAGGGCCTACAAACAACTTGAAAAATGCCGATTAGTGGCTAATAGGCTTATTACTGAGGCTACATGTGCCGAATTTGATGCTATTTGTAATGGTTGTGCCCCTGTTGATCGTGAAGAATTCATTGTGGTCCATACCATCAGAAGCATGACTCGAGCATCTATGACGGCATTTGAAAATCCCGGAATGGAACACTATGCAGTTGTTGTAGGTGGGCTCCCTTTATTGAATAATCTCCGCATAAGTGATATAGCGCATCTGCCATTTTCTACTGATGAAGTATTTTGCCGTATTACTGCTTATAGAGTATTTTCTAATAGAGATCCGCGACCAGCGCCTAAACAACGTAGAGAACAATTTGATGGCCCTTTGCAACGCAAAGAACCATATGATGGCCCTTTGCAACGCAAAGAACCAGAAGATGCCGTATCAACGCGTCCTAAGTATGATGGATTCAGATCTACAAAACAATATGTTCCGCGCTATGCTGATTCGCGCTCTGCTGATTCGCGCTCTGCTGATTCGCGCTATGCTGATACACGCGAATCCAAATATGATGCTCGCAAGCCAATGAAGATTATTCCCCGTCCGGGTAGGGAGCGTAATGCTGAATTCCCTCCATGGCCCAATAAGGAAGAGATAGATGCTCGTCGCGAACTCAGAAAGACTGCGGAGGTGCCGAAGAAGAAGCCAAAAAAGCCAGCTGATGTTACTGAAGCTGATTTGGCGGCTGATCTTGTTGCGGAAAAACCAGTAAAACAAGTGCCTAAACCAGCGGCTAAGAAAGTTCCTGCCCAACCGCGCAAAAAGATGCCTGCTATGATGTTGGATGATTTTCTTGATTTGAAGAACGAGATTGCTGAGGATATTAAGCGCCCTGTTGAGAAGGAGGAGGAAAATAAAGAAGGAAAGAAAGATGAGAGGGAAGAAAAAAATAAAGAAGAAAATAAAGAAAAAAATAAAGAAGAAAATAAAGATCTGAGCAAGTCTTGGGCCGACATGGCCGAGGAAGACACTCAATAATATTATTGCGAAGCAATCAAAAAATATTTTTTGATTGCCTCTGGCAATCGGCTGCGGCGCGTGTGTCGAAGACACACGCTGGCCTCGCCCGCATATATGTCCTGTTTACTGGATCAGTACAGGGGAGACGCAACGGCTGCTATTGTGAGCGCCTATTGCGCGAATAGCAGCCTAGCGACGACCTATGCGACCTATTGTATACTGGATCAGCGGCGAGGCTAGTGTGTGTCTTCGACACACACGCCGCAGCCGTTTATTTCGCACTACGTGCGAAATAAAGAATCAACTTCGTTAATGGTGAAGTTTTGCATCTCACCGTTCAGAATAATATAAGACGCCAAATCGGGTGAGTTTATGATGTTCTCAAACCAATCTCGCCCCAACAATACAATATGATACGTTAATTTCTGTTTTTCCACCAAATCAAGTGCAGCATAACATTCATTATCAATTAGCATGGATGCAATCAAATCAACCCTCATATGCAATTCAGTAATATTCGCCGTAGTTTTCCGCGCTCGTGCAATGTCGTATTCCATATCTGTTTTGTTCTTCCAACCTAGTGTATCAATAGCGGCCCAAAATGCGTTTTCTTTCTGCTCATCAGTAATGGGTTGTTGCGCAGCAACACCAATAGGTGCTACAAAATTATTTATTTTTACAGGAGCCGCTATTTTTGCTTTTGGGACAGCTGCTTTCTTTACAACAACTCTCACTTCTTCTTCGGAACTGTCATCATCTGACAAATAAACATCAACATTTTGCTTCTGTTTATGTTGCGGAATTACCTCCTTTTTAACATCATATATCGCAACTTCATTATTCTTCATTTTCGATCCAGTGAAATCCACAACTTTTTGTTCATCGCCTTTGTTTAACTTAACAGGTGTTCCATCAATCCAAGCAATTCCTTCGGGGAACGAAAATACAGGTTCAGCATTCACAATAATCGGTTTGACCATTTTATAATGGCATTATCAATTAAATCTTTAATTAGGTATTTAGTATCGTTACGTTAACAAAAACTATGTTCGCCGGTGATTCAGAAGATGTGCCGCTTCCAGGGCACCTTGCAGAAGATGATGAAAGACCACAGAATTCTATGCATCCAAACGATTATATTGGCAAATTCTCGAAAGATGATGAAAACCCGATATTTAAGAAGATGCAAGAAGAAGAAGATGTTATGAGAATTAGAATAAACGCGCGGAAACAAGAAGCAGAACGGATAGATAATGAAGTAAAACTTGTCAGATTAGCCCTGCAGAAACATGGATATTCGGAACCGCAGATTAATGAGATATTTAATAATGGCATGCTTACTAGGGAGATAATAGAAGAATTACTAAATTAATCCCATACAATCGTTTTTTGAGCCCGGTGGCGAGCAGCGACGGCAGAGGGTGAAACCCTCTGCCTAGCGCGGAGCCGATTGCCGAAGGCAATCAAAAATTGAATCCGGAACCTATCAACTATCATAATGCCTCTTGTGGAAAAGACTGGACGTAGGGACCCCCTGACTGTAAGCGCAGGACTGTTTAAGGCCGCCGTCAAAAATCCAACAAGTCACATAATTTATGCGATAGATGATCAGAGTGTATTTACTTGGTGGGTATTGGTTCGGGGGTTCAGTAAATACCCCCCAGGACATCCTGAAACTTTCAGATTACATGGTGATGATGATGAATGGGAGAATGCTGAATTCTTGTTCAAACTTGGCTTGGATGAAACCGAGCCACATGCAAAACCCCCAAAATTCTGGCCAATGACACCAAACTGTGTGTACAAAGTTGGTTCCCGCCCGTGTATTGGAATTGGTGAATATCACAAAGATGACTTCCTGGCCACACTTGGTCCGGATGGTTTTGCTCGAGAAATTGCCAATGGAATTAATATGTACAAAGAACTCGGCGGAGGTATGCATTTGATATATGGTCTGAGCAACGTCGCGGAAAAGAAACAAACATCTCTGGACTCGCGTGAATTTAACTGGCGACAGGCTGGAGCGAAGGAAACAAAATATACCAAGTACGGGGACGAGAGAGAATGTGTCACTGGCAATAGGAACATAATGCAAATGATGGAGATTCAGTATGCAAGTCAAGTTGGCAAATGGTTGCTTTCGTATGCCAGGAATCATAAGGATAAGAATCTTGCAGGTCGTATTATTGATCAGGAAATCAGACAATTGTTTGAGAAAGATCCTAGATATTTGAATGATCTAAGATGGTGTCCGGACCCATCATACAATTACAGAAATTGGGACAGTGCCGTTGATGTTGTTATTATGAAATTCCTAGTGAAACAGTCGGATCGTGTTAAGAACATCGTCACAAGCGCTGATTACTGGTCAAGAATTATGGAACCGCAACCAGTAAAGGCAGTGACAGAACAGACAGTTATTGATGTTGAGCCCAGATCTATGGTTGTTGGTGAGCAACCAGTAAACAGTGAGCAAGAAGTTGATGATGAGCCCAGATCTATGGTTGTTGAGCAAAAAGTAGAAAGTTGATTTGGTGAAAAAATTATTTTTTGCTAGCAACACCTAATATCGGTGAAAGTAGAAAATCTATCCTGGTTTCAGGACTTGCCTCAATAAACGAGACATTCATGCAAACATAATCATTTGCTATGTGATCTCGTATTTCATTGGGAAACGAAAATATTTCGGCGAGAGGATAATGAAGCCCAGTAAAGTTATAATATCGTTCATTGGTGACTTTCGCGATGAGTACTGTTTTTCTCTCCTCCTCCCCGTATTTGATTCTTTGAGCCTCATTCAACATTCTTTCCTTAGTTATCATATCAATTTCTTGTTTGGCGTCGATAAAATATACTTGAAGTTCTTTATGAGTTTCCAGTTCTTCTTGATATGTAGGCACCATTGTAAGGGGTATCAACATCTGAACATAGCTATGCGAGAAATCATCTGCAGTGTTAATATGACCCATCTCCATTGTAACTATAGGGTTTCCAGTAATAGTAATATCAGCAGCAATCTTAATTGCATTTTGTTCTCGGTCTGGAATGGTTTCGGCCGCTAGTATAGTGTAGGCTGCCCATTTCCCGCATATTGTTGCAATGGTATCAGATTGGCTTATGTTGGCATCCCCACAAAGAAACTCCCTGAATTTACCTGCCCCCATAACATGTCTTAAATAGCCTGGCTTTGACATATTTAATATTCAGACTTCCTATTTCAAATTTTTGATTGCCGGCGCTACGCTTGGCAATCGGCTCCGTGCTAGCGTAGGCTTCGCCTACGGATCTCTTCGAGATCGCGATCCCTTCGGTATCGCCGGTCGCTACTCGCCCCATACTGAATCCGCTTAATGTTCGGCGATACTGTTAAATAGGCTCAAAAGGTCATTTTAATGCGATCTATAGTATTTACCGTATGTTTAATTGAATATTGGTGGGATGTTATGAACACCATACTGTGTGAGAAATATGGTGATTGCATTAATCAATAATCCCACGGATAATATAGTTTATAATGCTCGAACTAATAGAAAGCAAACTAAAGGATGTTGTTTATGCTGATGCCACCGATTTCATAATGAAGAATGATAGGGAGCATTTTGACAGTGTATTCACAGTTATTGAATCGTTCACAATAAACAATGATGGTATCATAGGCGGCAATAATGGCATAAACATCTTAGCAGGGGTTCCAAAATCGAAAGACAGTTATATGTACGAAATATACATAGCGGATGTAGACAAAAATGCACGTGCCCTCGCTGATTTACTCTACAACTCAGAACATAAATATGTTGATAAAAATACAATTAGACTTGAAACCAAACTGCGCAACCGCATATATGAACTGTGGATAGAAGCGCGGCAAATAGCAAGAATTTACTCATTGGTGGACTATAGGGGTATTAAGTTATTTATGTTGTTGAATCCTGTACGCGCATACGGGTATTTTGAATCTGGTGAGAAAAAACAAAAAGTATTCTGCATGAGCTCAGAGATTCAATTATTGGATATTTACCGCAGGCTGTACAATCCATACCCTTCAGCGCGAGGTGGTATCAATTATGAAACATATGATGTATTGCTCAGTAATGAAAAGAAGCTTTACGACGTTATCGCAGAAGATATTATAAATCGGGCTAAAGGAACCAAACAAGATATTATGTCTGTTACGCGAGCTGAAGGCGGGGAAGAAGAAAAAGAAAAAATAGAAAAAGAAATAGAAAAAGAAATAGAAGAAGAAATAGAAAAAGAAATAGAAAAAGAAATAGAAGAAATAAGTGGAGGGAGCGAATATAAGGCAGTCCCAATAATTGCTAAACAACTAATAAAAGAATTATCAGATCTGAATAAAGACACTGTGATAGTTGGCGATTATGCATTGTATCAAATCCTTCCAAATTATCCCAAAGAAGAGAGGTTACAAATACTCACCA
>JACCDG010723175.1_pt1 | contig 10931 bp, 17 predicted proteins | sample 7442471 | NCBI WGS metagenome assembly JACCDG01 (sample SAMN15323444, study PRJNA562643) | freshwater metagenome | isolation source: river surface water | place: USA:Blue River Watershed | collected 2017-08-17
AACCTTTGGCTTTTTGGAGGAAATGTTCATATTGAAGAGGATGAATCCGGTATGGGAGCTTTAAAAAATGACCTCTGGAAATTTATTTTAAAATAATATATGCCACTAAAAAAAGGTAGCAGCAAAGGCCAAAGATAAATGGGAATAATTTATTTTAGGTTTTGAGCAATATCCTCATACGCCCATTTAATACCTTGGGTAATAATCATTTGATGGCATTTAAAGCCCTTCTCATACTCCCCTCCAAGGTGGGTGCAGAGTTCAGTTTTGTCGAAATTTTCGCAATTCTTAAAGGGGCGACCTCTGATGGGATTTATCGTTTTATACCAATTTTTGCAAACAGTTGCTATAGGCGGAAAGGGGAACTTGGTAACTAGCTTTAGAACACCATCGATCATATAAGCACGGTCAGCTTTGCGCCCACATTTTTCTTGATACAGCTTGGAAAAGTCATAAGCTCTTTTAGCTCCCCAGCTATAACCTATAATCACCAGTCCCAAATCTTTTCTTGTTTGAATTCCATTTTTGCAGGCGAAATTATCTAAAACTTGAAAGAATTTTTTTTCGGATACGTTATGGGATCCATCGTAAAACTTTATAGCTTTGGTCCCAGCTAGATTTTCCGGAAGTTTTGCGCGTTCTTTTATGTCTACATTTTCCGGGCCACCAAACCCATGGAATAACACTAAAATATACTTTTCTGCTGAAAAGGTTGCAAAAGAATAGAGTAAGCCTATTAAAAAAATTGATGTTTTAAACATATAGATATTTAAATTATCGTAAATTTTTGATTTTATGTTAGGACTTAATCGAATTTAGGGGGGCGGGAGCCGCCCCTAAAACATATTTGTTTAATTTAAAGATAATTTCTTACATAGCTGCAAGCAGCAGAGTCATTAAGGCTAAAACATCTTCTCTTCATCTCTGCCTCTTTAGACCTTCTATAAGATTCTCCACCTGAAGCGTTTTCATAATTTCTTAGACTGTCATAGGTGTTGGAAGTTCTCGCGGGTAGTTCTCTTGAATATAGGGAACCCATTCTACTGGTTTCCCTTAGCCTTGGTATAATAATATGTTGAGGCCCAGCTAAAACGTCAAAACTAAGTAAAAACAAGGTAATGAAAAATTTAACCACAAAATGCTCCTTTTTAATAAAGCACCATATTACCAGCTGCCTAAAATAAAGGTTAAAAATAATTAAAATTGATCAATTAATAGACAGTCTATCTACCTGAAAAACCTGGATAAATTAATGACTTTTTTTCCGGTGTCCAATTTTAAGTACCAAGATTAAAAGCCTCTGATCCTCAATTTGATAGATTATAGGATAATTTCCCTGCCGGACTCGATAGGTGTCCTCTTCTCCTTAAAGTTTTTGGCTTCTGGAACCATCATTTCCTAATTTCATTTAACGCATTTGCTCGTCTAGTATTTGTAAACCATCAATTAAAAAAAATTTGATTATATTCTAAACAACCAAGGAGTTTTTTATGAAATTTACTTTATCCCTATTTACCCTTTTAGTATCTTTTAATTTATTTGCGGTTGTTGCACCTGGAAAAGTCTTTTACTTAATTCCTCAAAGAAACGAGATTGTAAAAAGAGATATGTCTCTTTCTGTTCCTGCTAGGGGAGAAGGGGATGTAGTGCTTATATCTTCAAGTGGCTCAGAGACTAAGGCCACTGACTTCTGGACTGAAGAAGCAAATGGTCGCAAAGTTTTCTATGTCCTCTTTTCTGATCTCAAAAATCCTACTGATCCAAATAGCCCCTCTATCTCAATGGTATTTGTGGGAACCTATTTAAGGGGAGGAAACCTTGCAGCATATTATGGTGATATCTATTTTGGTGGGGCCGACTCCACAATTGAAATGGTTAAAACTTTAAATGGCTTTAAGCATGTTGGCGGATTTGCTTTTAAAAGCGATATTAAATAACTATGAAACTATTTAAACCAACTACTCTAGGAAAATTATCTCTCTCTAACCGCGTGGTCATGGCACCCATGACCCGCTGTCGGGCCGTTGGCAATATACCCAATGATTTAATGGCAACCTACTATGCTCAAAGAGCAAGTGCGGGGCTTATTATTACGGAAGGTACCGCTCCATCTCCAAATGGATTAGGCTACGCCCGTATTCCCGGTCTTTTTAATGAAGCCCAATTAGAGGGTTGGAAAAAAGTAACTAAAGCTGTCCATGACAAAGATGGAAAAATATTTTTGCAGGTTATGCACACGGGGCGTGCTTCACATCCCGCAAATTTGCCCGCCAACGCAAAAGTTATCGCTCCTTCGCCAATAGCTCTCTCGGGGACGGTCTGGACCGATACCCAACAAATGCAAAGTTATCCCGTGCCGGCCGAGATGACCCAAGCGGAAATAAATTTAACTGTTTCAGAATATGCCCATTGTGCTTCCCTGGCCATCCAAGCAGGATTTGATGGAGTCGAATTGCACGCGGCTAATGGTTATTTGATGGAGCAATTTTTAAATCCAAAGAGCAATATAAGAACTGATGATTATGGAACCAACCGTATGCGTTTTGTTCTTGAAGTGGCCAAAGCGGTTACCAAAAAAATCGGACCTGAAAAAGTAGGAATTAGACTTTCTCCCTATGGCGTTTTCAATGATACGGGGGAATTTCCTGGAATCGATGAATTCTACATCGCACTAACTAAAGAACTTTCCAATCTTTCACTTCTTTATGTTCATATAGTGGATCATAGCGACCAAGGTGCACCTCCGGTATCGGCAGATCTTAAAAGAAAAATCCGAGATACTTTTAAGGGACATTATATTTTATCTGGCGGCTACAATGCAGAAAAGGCCGAAGCTGATCTAATAGAAAATAAAGGCGATCTTGTTGCTTTTGGAAGACCTTTTATTTCTAATCCTGATTTAGTGGAAAAGTTAAAATTGAAAAAACCCCTTACCCCCGGTGATAAAACTACTTTTTATTCCGCAGATGCAAAAGGGTATTCTGATTATTAAAGCTCAAGTTTTCCGGAAAAACCCTTCGGGTTACAAATACCTTGAGATATGGCGGGAAGGACTTCTCCTACATAACGATAAAGATCTGGTGTCCAAGATTCTTTTTCGTTTATACCTAAGGTAAAAACCCCGGTGGTGCCTCTAGGATCATAAACCACTATAGAATAAAGTCCTGGCCAGAGGTTGCCGTCCCACTTTCCTCCTATCCAGTAGTATTGATTCCCATATTCTTCATAAAATTTAGGTCGCTGCCCTGGAGCATAGTCGGATTCCACATTAACAATGGCCATCTTTCTAAGTCTTAACATAAATTCCTGATTGGATTCCCCTTGGTTTTTCCAGGGAATTTCTCCTTCAATCAGAAATGCGGTAGGTTGAAAGGCTTCATATTGATCTATCCCACTGCAAACGGGGACAAGTAGTTCTAAATGGGTCTTTTCATTTTTCCCCACCAAAAAGTTTGCCACATAAAAATCCTCAGGTGCTGTAATCTCAGAATAGACCGCCCGGGATAATTCGGAATTGCCGATAAAATAAGAGTGAATTGGTGTTCCCTTTAAGGGCAGGTGAAGAACGGGGATATGAGCAAACAAAATATTAGAAAAAATTAGCATTAGAAAAGTTTTCATTATTTACTCCATTTTCTTTAAATTCTAATTTAATTGTTAAATAAAGCTAGTTTTTTTAATTCTTCACCAGCTTTTCTAAAACATCAACTAACTTAACCATCCCTAAAGTGTCCACTTGGCAATATTCCCTTAGGGCCTCCATCATCCGCTCTTTTTCATCTCCTTTAATCCAGCCTTTGGAGATGGATTCAAAAACGATGGAGACGGTTTGGCCTTCTTGAAGTTCAAGATCCTCATAGCTTAGTCCTGGTTCAAAAACTGGAAGTACAGATTTTAAAGAGGCAGAGCCGTTCATATCTGGGTGATAAATTGCTCGGGACCTAAAAGGAATCAAAAGGTCGACAAATCTAATATTGATGGAATTAATTTCTTTAGTATAAGCGGGAAAGGCCGCTTTAAGGGAGTCATTGATCATTTTTTCATAAGGAGCATTATAGGCCACGATGGATCCGGATTTACCCACTGCTTTTATAAGTGCATCGATAAAAGGAATGCGGGAATCCCCAATTCCATCGTGGAGAAATTCAATATGTCCCAGGTCTCCCTTTTTTTTCTGAATATGGCAGGAAAATTGAAAAGGGACTGCCTTATAGGGTGAGGTTCCATCAAAGAGGGGAACTGCCGGAGCAATGGTTTCATAATCTAAAAAGTAGATGGGATATTCCAGCTGCTTTAGGAAGTTCTTTATTTCAGATTTATCGATATGCATCTTACCGGATTTAGCGCACTTTAAATCGAGCGCTTTTTTACCGGTTATTATTCCTTCGGGAATATCTTTAGCGTCTAAAATTCCTTTGGAAAGAAGTTCTTCTCTTTGTTCACCTTTACAGAGGTTGTAGACGGAATATTCTGGAACATGGGCCCAGCAGTGATGTTTAAATTCGCATTCAAAAGGGGATTTGCAGTGATCCCCAATATCAATTTTAGGTTCCTTTTTCTTTTGAATGACTTTTAAGAGATCCGGCAGTAGATCTTTTACTGCTTTTTGCAGATCGGAAGTTTCAGAGGTGATATCCTCATACTTTAAAAGTTTGGAGGGTTCGATTTCTCCTTTTTTTATATATTCGTTGTTTATTAACAATAAAAGGGTTTTTCGGATTTTATAACCCGCTTGTTCAAAGGCATATCTTTGAGCGGCAAGATCCCATAAATGATAATTCTTTACTGCAGTGGAACTTTTAACCTCTATCAGATCCCAAAGTTTACCTTCCTTTTTTAAGATATCGATTCGAGCATAAAGACCATCTGGAGATTGTGCCGTGGCCTCAAAAAGAATGCCTTTACCTTCTTTAATTGCCTCAAGAGTTAATTGGACTGCCTTTTCTGATTCCCAATAATCTGCCTTAATTTCATGGCCTTTTGGAAAGAGTTTTTTGGCCAACTCTCCCACTTCATGCCCCTGATCAAATAATTTTTGTTGGGCCACACCAACAGGTGGCTTTAGATCCTTGCGATAAAGAGAGTACCATAATGCCTTGGGGCATTGGTGACCTTTGATAAATTGGGATTTTGATATTTTCATTATACTGCCTGTAAGTTGGAAGGAAAGGACTGTATTTCTTTTCGTTTATGTTTTTTTAAATCTGAGTAATCCAAATAAGTAACTGCAACATATTCGTCTTTTATTACAATAATGCCCAAAGGCGTCCTTAGGGCCTTAGAACCTTTGACCCAGTCAAATAAACAATCTGCGCCTTCAATTAGCTTGATTATTATTTTATAAACTTGGGATCTATTGGACATGGAGGTCCTTTCTATAAATCTATCTATCAAATGTTGGGTTATTTTTACGTTATTCATTTTTTTCACCTTATTTTATCGGGACACTTTTTTTCTTTAATATCTTTAAACGCCATCTCCAAAGCTTGGGCCTTAGTTGTGGCAATTCCTCTATAAACGGTCGGTTGCTTTTCCTGGCGGTTTATATAAACGGAATTTTCCAATCCCGTTAAATAGTTATCGAATTTTCTAAGTAACTCCGGGTTACATTCGGTTCTGGCAATGCTGATAAGTAGTATTAGGATCTTCATATTCCTAAAATTTATCCGATAAGTTAGACATTACTTGTCTATCCGGAGGACCCCATGAGCTCGGCCAACCAGCTGAAAAGACACCAAGAAATCTACTTAATCTTAAAAAACTGCGACGAGAATAGCGCCAAGACGGTTTCTGAGATCCATAAGACCTTAGAGGATGAATTCGGGGTGGATCGAAAAACGATTGAGCGGGATCTAAATCAAATGTCTTCCACCCATAGAATCCTCTCCACCGAAACCTATCCCACCGGATATTATGTAGAGAAGGGCTTTAAGGTAGACTACGAATTCAACTTTTCCGATGCGGAATTGCAAACTATCATCCTAGCACTGCAAAACCTCTACCAAACCTCACCGGATTATTTAAGAGAGCTCTGCTCCCAAACGGAGACATCCCTAATAGATAAACTTCCCGACCCACTAAAAAAGGATCTAAAAGAATTTAAGGAGCTCCATCATTTTAATTTTGGAATCAATGGACGAGATCAAACCTTATTTGATGTAAAAAATAATAATGAGTCAGCTAAAGTGGCCCTAGAGGCACTTCGAGAGGGAAAAACCTTTACCTGTAACTATTCTTCTATTGATAAACCTGAAAGTATAAAAAAGCTTAGGCATTATGAACCCCAGCTTTTCCAACTTACAGGCTCCATTGGCTATCTCTATGTCAGGGATCTTTCAAGTGGAGAATTTAGAAACCTACGTATGTCTAGAATCACCAATGCCAAACTCCATGATCAAAAGGCCAAACGGCTATCCAAAAAAGAAATAAAAGGGCTAAAATCCTCCTTTGGCGGCTTTGGAATAGGCCAGGAAGAAATCATTAAAATAAAAATCAAATGCGATAAGCATATGGCCACGGCCTTTGGAGAGAGGGTGATTCATGAATCTCAGTTGATTAAAAAGCTAAAGGAAAATGAATTCCTAATCGAACTAGAAATTGCTCCAACTACAGAAATCCACCGTTTGCTGGCAGGATGGTCCAACCATATTCTAAATATCACACCAGAAAATGTTGCCATGGAGGTAAAAAAGTTAACTAAGGGGCTTTAAATTCTCAAGCCATTTCTTCGAAAAACCAAACGTAAAGCTTATAATTTTCAGATTTGAAAAATCTCCCATCCCAAAATGAAAACTTATTGAAACCTCTAACCCGATTTGGATAAAAACTATCAAAACTTAAGTGGTTGAAATATATGCCTTTAAATATATATGCACTTTAAGGAATATTAAATTGGGAGTATAATACATATGTGGGAAATAAGACAGACGGAGGAGTTCGCAAAATGGTTCTCCGAATCCAATGAGCGACTTCAGGATGACATCTTGATCCACATAGAGATTTTAAAACAAATTGGTCCCCATTTAGGGAGGCCCTATGCGGATACCCTAAAAGGGAGCTCCCTTAAAAACCTAAAGGAGCTTAGATTTAGAAGTGAGTCCAAGGTTATAAGGATATTCTTCATATTTGATGCTGATAGAATTGGGGTTCTACTAATTGGAGGAGACAAGTCAGGAAGTGGAGACAAAATATTTTATGATCAAATGATCACAAAGAGTGAAAAAGTGTTTATCAAGTATCTAAAACAAAGGAAAAAAGATGAAAAGAAAAAAATATGATTCTGATTTTTTTAAATATGCCAAAGGTGAAATTGGAGAGGATAGATTTTCCAAAGCAATTAAAATTGGAAGGGATAAGGCCAATAAAATCCGTCTTAAAATGGCACGAGAAATGATTGGCCTTAACCAAACTGACCTTAAAGGTATAACGCAGCCTGAAGTTTCCAAAATAGAAGGACGCAAAGATATGAAAATTTCTACTTTAAGCAAATATGCGAAGGCCTTGGGAATGAGAGTTAGAATAAGCTTGGTTTCGGAAGAAGATGAGAAGAAGTCTATACGTATTTATGGGTAAAAAACCTAACCCTTAGGCTGCAACAACTTGAAGTAGGGCGCTTAAGGTTTTCACAGTCGGATTGAATTCGCGTTTATCATTTATAAGATCGTAAAGTGTCTGTCGACCAAGTTTTGTTTTTTTTATTAGATCCGATTTTTTATTGAGACGAATTAAGCCCACAACAGCATCTTTGAGCATTTCCATATCCCCTTCCATAAGGGCCTCCAATAAAATTGATTTAATAATTTCTGGATCTAAAAATTTAGAATCTCGCACATCAAAGGGGTGTAAAACTATTTTCTTTGATTTCTTTAAGGAGCTTTTTGGCCCTTTTAATATCTTTGTTTTGCCCATTTTTTGTTCCTGCTACTAAATTCAGTCTTGTGAGATAAAATAACTTGATCTAACTTTGCATTGTACGCTATAGCGTTCATTTTGTAAAGTCCTATCGTTTTTCATTATAAAACCCTCATTCCATGACTGGAAAAGAAAATTTATTTTTTTATGAAATCAGGTGAAAGGGTAGGATTTATAGGCCATACTACAATTTCTTTGGAGGTTTTAATGAAATCATTTTTAAAGGTGCTTCTATTTTCGGTTTTGCTATCTAGCTGTTCTTCCCAAATTGTAAAGATAGGCAGAGACGCCAATCCCCCTAATCCTACTTATGATAAAAACCAGGCTTTTTTTATTTATGGAATAGCCCAAACCCAAGAAATTGATGGGAGAACTATTTGTAAAGAAAAAGGAATTAATAGAATCAGAACACAACAGACATTTGTTAACGTAGTTCTCCAAGTGGTAACCTTTGGTATCTACACTCCAAGAACAGTTGAAGTTTATTGCAATTAATTTTACGCCACCAAGGGTTTGATATATTTTTTGGCGAAATCCTCGGGTGTTGTCGCGGTAAAGCATTTCCCGTCTTTTTCAACATACTTTATAAGAGACCCATCATTTGCGGCCTTGGCAAGCTCAATCATACTATTGGCCACATCCTCAGACATTCCCATTCCCATCATGGCAGCTTTGGCGTCGTCATAACTGAATTGGACATACTTAAGATCCACCTTACCGATTGCCGAGCCAAATTTTTTGGTAATTTCCCCCATATTCGTTTCTTTGGCGCCTAAAAGATATTGATGAGGATGTCCGCTAAATTTGTGTTCTAGTAAAAGACCTGTCGCTTTTTCCGCTATATCTTTTGTTGCAATGGAATAAAAGGGAACATTTTCTTTAATGGCCGTTCCTAAAATTCCCTGGTTTTTTATTAAATCAGCCATGGGAAGAAGGTTTTCCAAAAAGTAGGTAGGCCTTAGATGGATAATATCTACGTCTTTAATTTTATCTAGTCTTTGTTCTTGATCGTAAAGCCCTTTAATGGGGCCAGTTGGTCTATTATCTTCTGCACCTATACTGGAAAGATTAACTACTTTTTTGCATCCTGAAGCCTTGATGGCCTTGGCAATGGCCTCACCAAATAAGTTTTGGGAGTCTCTCATATTTTTAGCGACATAATCGGGAGGAATCATACAAAAGATTGCTTCACAGCCTTTAAAGCATTCCGTCAAAAATTCGAAGTTGTGGGCATCCCCCTCAAAAGGAATAGCACCAAGCTTTATCAGATCAGAAACCCGGTCCTTAGAGCGACAAATAACCCTTACTTGTTTCCCCTTGCCCAAAAGATTTTTAGCTATTTCATGACCTATATGTCCGGAAGCACCCATAACCGCATACATAAATCAATTCTAACACAAAGGAGAATTTTCTAAATAAAGTTTATTTAAATCCTAATTTGCTAGATAGAATTAAAAATGGTTTCATTTATTTTATGCAAATTAGCCTATTTTAAAAGGGAGTTTAAAATGAAGAAAACAGTTTCAGAGCTTTTAAAACAAAAAGACCTTAGCAATATTCCATCCATTGATCACACCGGAAGCCTCCAAGAAGCGCTCTACATCCTCGATGCATCCAATACCGGGTCCTTATTGGTAATGCGAGGCCTATCCATTATCGGAATATTTTCGGAAAGAGATTTTGCTCGAGCATCGGCCTTTAGGGATGGTGCTTTGCCCATGGAAACCAAAGTAACTGAGCTAATGAGCAAATCAATTGTTTATGTAACTCCCGATTACAGTCTAGATGAATGTATGGCGGTGATGTGTAAAATGAAAGTTAGACATCTTCCCGTTCTTTTAGGGGATACGCCAATCGCTCTTTTAAGTATGCGCCATATAATGGAAGCGATCGTAGAAGAAAATGAATTTATGATTGGGCAGCTAGTGGCCTATATTACCGGAGGCCCTTCTGCCCACGAAAAAATTAACCGCAATGCTTTGATTATGGAATAGGCCTTTCCGTCATCTCAAGGCCATGATTGCCTTATGGAAACTGCATTTTTAGTCCAATGTCCCCATTGTGGATCTAGATTTTTTCATTTTTGAAAAAATTAAATTAAAAATCTTTATTTAATTTTCTCCATAACGTACTAGATTTTTTGATTATGGGAAATTTTTTAAAAAAATCTGGAATGGGCCCCTTGTATATGGAAAACCTTAGGATAAGATTAAATAAGATATTTTCTTATCCTAATAAACACTGGAGGACCAGCATGCCATCACTTAAAACCATCACCATTTCCTTGCCCGTGGCAATGGGAAAAGAAATTGAAAAAGTTGCTAAAGAAGAACACCGGACAGTCAGTGAACTTGTACGGGAGGCTTTCCGGCAATATCAGGCCCAAAGAAATCTTAAGGCCTTGGCGCTAGAAGGGAAAAAAGCTGCCAAGAAAAAGAAAATAACTCCTGAAGATCTCGGAGGTCCTTATCAGGATTAGGGTTCTTAATGAGTAAACTTACTGTATGTATCGATTCTAATGTTTATATTTCAGGCATAGCATTCGGAGGAAATCCACTAAAAGTCCTAGAAATGGCACTTAATAGAGAATTTTTTCTGGTAACAGGGCCCAATATTTTAAACGAGGTCCGGCGAAACCTTCTCGTTAAGTTGGGACTTGGAAAAGTAAGGGTGGAACAATTTTTATACGATTTGGGCCAAGTTTCTTCCATCTATGTACCTGAAGGAAAGAACCACTATGTGGATCACGAAGCCGATAATCTTGTATTAGAACTGGCCCTGATTGGAGGTTGCGATGTTTTGGTTACCGGGGACAAAAAGCATCTTCTACCCTTAAAAACCTTCCAGGGGGTGATAATTGAGCCTCCATCAATTTTCCTACAACGTTTTGATGGTAAAGTTATTCAATAAAAAATATCTCAGCACAATAAATGTAATTTCCAATTATCCTATTTTTTTGAAATGCCAATTTGGCACATCAAAGAAAAAGAGGGAGATCTACGAAGGCAAAAAGGCATCCG
>JACCDG011217510.1_pt1 | contig 10931 bp, 17 predicted proteins | sample 7442471 | NCBI WGS metagenome assembly JACCDG01 (sample SAMN15323444, study PRJNA562643) | freshwater metagenome | isolation source: river surface water | place: USA:Blue River Watershed | collected 2017-08-17
GATTCAGAGAGACGGATCACTGAAGAAGTATATGGAGACGGTTACAGCACAATTTATTTCAGCAAAAACACTTAATTATAAAACAATGCAAAGAGAAGAAAGAATCAAAATGAAGTTGGCCGAACACGGTATAGGACTTGAGTTTCACTCAAAGGTTGAGGGCTATTCAGTAGACCTATACAGATACGACCCGTCAATAGGCGTTAAAATGTCAAAAATTGAGGCATACGCAAAAGATATTGAGCAGGTGGTAGAAGTGTCAGGAATACGCGTACTTGCTCCTATACCCGATTCTGGCCTCGTAGGATTTGAAGTACCACGTGAGGAGAGACGCTTCCCAACAATAAGACCGGTAGCAGACGGATTCAATATCGCAATAGGTGTAGATATTCTAGGAAACGGTAAGAGAATAGACATCAGAGAAGCACCACATATGCTAGTTGCTGGAGCAACAGGGGCAGGGAAGAGTGTGTTCCTTGGTTCTCTTATCAAGCAGTTGAAAGAGATACCTAACGCAGAACTGGTATTGCTTGACCCTAAAATGGTGGAGTTGATTGAGTATTCAGACGGTGTACGCGCGTATTCTTCTAACTTTAGAGTTATTGAGAAGACCCTCCACGACTTAACAAAGGAAATGGACAAGCGTTACAAGATTCTACAAGGCGAAAAGGTAAAGAATATAGCAGAATTAAAAGGTACAACAATGCCTTATATATTCGTGATTATTGACGAGTTTGGCGACTTGGTAACAGGTAAAATGGAGAATACTATCAAGCAATCAGTGCTGCTTCTAGCACAAAAGGCACGTGCGGCCGGTATTCACGTTATCTTAACCACTCAAAGACCGTCAGTGAAGATAGTAGACGGAGATATTAAGGCGAACTTCCCTACACGTGTAGCGTTTAGAACTGCAACAAACACTGATTCACAAGTTATTTTGGATCAGGGAGGCGCAGAGAAGTTGCTAGGAAAAGGAGATATGCTCCTTTCAACAGCAGAGGGTATTACTAGATTACAAGGATTTAACCTGTAACATATGGCTAATCCACAGAAAGAAAACGGCTATATAGCGATTGCAACAGAATTGTATGAAGCAATGATTTCTTTTAGGATTCCCGGAGAATGTGAGCAGGTATTAAAAGTCATATTCAGAAAGACGTATGGTTACAACAAAAAGGAGGATTCTATCTCAAACTCTCAATTTTGTCTTCTAACAAAACTTCCAAAAGGTAACGTTTCAAGGTCGTTATCAAAACTGATAACAAATAAAGTTGTTATCAGAAGTGATAACAACAAAAGAACTGGAAATGTGTACCGAATTAACAAGGATTATCAAGAGTGGATTCCGTTTGTTATCAAAAAGGATAACAAAAAGAAAACTAAAAAGTTGTTATCAAAAGTGAAACCGTTGTTATCAGAAGTGATAACACCTGTTATCAAAAGTGATAACAAGTTGTTATCAGAAGTGATGGACACAATAGACAATAACCATATTATAACCAATATACAAAAGACAGAGAACGTTCCCTCAATTTTAACCAAGACATTTTTCAAAGGAGTACAAGACCTACGAACAAGTCAGAACGAGAAGAGGCCGGTTGAAAGCGAGGAGGGTAAAATTACTCAAAAGTTCTTAAAAGAATTACAAGAGAAATACCCAGACGCTCCAAAGAATGTTATATGGGGGGAGATTCAGAAGTTTGAGAGATACTGGACGGAGAAGAACAAGACAGGAAAGAAGCAGTTATGGGAAATGCAGAAGACCTTTGAAGTAGACAGACGTTTAGTAACGTGGTTCGGGAGGGTAAAAGGATTCAACTTTAACAGCAGTATAAAAACTAATAACCAAAAACAAATACGCCTATGACAAAGAACTATGTAGTAAAGACAACAACCGGAATGATACCGATTGACGAGGACGAACTAGAAAAGGTAGTTCTTGCTATGTCAGACGGATCTATCGCATTTTGTAGACAGGGGATTATAAAGGGAGCGTTTGTCAGTGAAATTGTAGAAGACATATGGAGAAAGAAAGGAGTTTATTACTCTTATGACGTGAAGAAAGAAATGTCTCCATACCGTCCGGAGCAGAAGTTACCGGATATGTTTGGAGAATTAAGGGCTAAATTATTAAGTGCTAGTGGGGAAATTAAACAACTTGGAACAGCATAGTATGAAAAAAGATAAAACTTATTACATTGTTGGTTATTATGAGTTTGAAGAGCGCGATACACAAAAACAGCAACACGGGTTATTGGTGGTAAAAGGTGGAAAGGATATGAAAATTATTCAAATTGAAGAAGAATAGTTATGGACAAAGAAAAAATTGCAAAAATCCGTGAAAGATTCCCATATGTTGATATGTGTCTTGATAAGAAAAGCCATACAGTTACCGTTTCTATTGAGGTACTTTACGAACTAATGTTTACAGAAAACGTTGTATGAAAATAATACTTAAAATTGTGGATTGGTTATCGGTGTTGTGGAACAGGTTACGGGGACGTGTACGCGCTGATCACTTAAACCGGAAAGACCGGAGGTTATACAAGAAGAGGACAGGCAGGGAGATTCTAGGCACTAACAGACCGTTAGTAAAAACTTATAGGAACAGGAAACCTTATTACAAACCAAAAGAAGATTAAATATATGAAATGTAAATACTGCAAATCAACGCACACAAACGGAAGAGTTTACGGGGAAATTAAAGATATTTGTATGAACTGTCAAACATACGAAAGAATGTTACTTGATTGTGTGGAAGCACTAAACAGGACTACTCCACTAACAGGTAAACCAAGAAAGATAACTTTAGTAGAGTTCACAATAACAAAATAATTATGTCTACATCAAAAGAACTTGTGTACATTGTGCGCAACGAAAACGGGGAAATTACTGCTATGGTACATCAGGATATGGAAAAGAGAAGCGCAGTAGTGTATCGGCTAGAGGCACAGAACGCAGAGGATATTGCAGAACTTATGGGTGGTACACTACCTATATCTAGTAAGGTTGCATAGTTGTCCACAGGGTAGTGGTTGCAATCGCTAACGATACAATATAAAATATATATGGAGTTGAAAATTACAATACAAGGAGAGTTACCAGACGCAAATACCTACATACAAGCAATCGCCAGAAATCGCTTTGTAGGAGGCAATATGAAGCGTGAAGCAACAGAACAAGTTGCTTGGATAACAAAGAAGTACGCAACCAGAAAACTTCCAACTCCGTATCACATAACTTTCAACTGGTACTGTAAAAACAAGAAGAAAGACCCTGATAACATAATCTTTGCTAAAAAGTTTATATTAGACGGGTTGCAGTACTCCGGTGTAATTCCACAAGACACGTGGAACACCATAGCAGGGTTCACAGATAACCTATTCTTGGATAAAGAAGATCCGCGAATAGAAATCATTATAAAATCACTTAACTAAAACATATGACAACAATGGAGCAGGTTCTATCAACAATGTTAGTGGTAGCGTGTGTAGTTATCGGAGCGTTTGTATATTCAACGCACCAGTTATTAACAGTTTGTCTTGCAAATTAAACATATGGAAACAAAAATCATAAAAGTAAAGCACTTTACAAGCACATATCCTATACAAAAAAATGAAACGTTACGGACTTTCTTATTCAGACAATTCACAGGAAATTAGTATGGATATAGAAACAAAATTAAGAATACAAATTGACCTAGTGAACGCGATAAATAGAGCAATAGCAGTGTATGAGGAGCGTGGAGGAAGTGTCGCAGGAGCAACAAGTATTCTAAAAACAATGTCAAAAGATTATAAAAATAAGATAAAATAATTATGAACAAAGTAGCAACAAGACAAAATGGCGTATGGTTCGTAGAAACGTGGTACGGTAAAGTATTCTTCAAAACACTTGATGAAGTGTGCGAGTTTATGACATACAAAAAGTAGGTAGTATGAAGAAAATCAAACAAGCACAACACCAGAGTGGGCGTATCAAGAACCTTGTAGAGACAGTAGTCCACGCGATCAAGCAGTACCCAGATATGCTTGAGAATACAGACAGATTACACGCTCTTCTCAAGGAGAAGTTAGAGGGCTATGGAAAGGTTGAAAACTGTTTCAACTGCCGTCGTAGTATGAAGATACAAGTTGTTACAGTAAATCCTCTTCATACAATACTTCTTAATGCTATGGCCAGTAGTGTAAGAAACGAGGTAAAGAGAGGTGTACCGTTTACACAGGCAAACAGAACGCACGTTGATAGATTACTCATACCAACAGCAGTAAAGAAGCAACAATCAAATGCAGGGTATCTTAATCTTATCAAGCAACCAAAGGACACAAAGAAGAGTGGATATTGGGTTATTACTAATTGGGGGTGGAAAGCACTTGCAGGAGGAGAAGTACCAGAAAGCGCTAGAGTATGGAACAAAGATATATTGGAAAGGTCTACTCAAATGACAACACTAGGAGCAGTAAATACTACCTATATTAAGAAAATGGAAGAACAGCGCAAGTACGGAAAAGCAGTAAAACAAGCAGATTATCGCAGCGAACTAGAATACTTTCTCCGGTAGAGTGGGCAGATTATGCAGGATCAGTAGAAGAAGAATAATATGATAAAATTACTATATAAAAAAACTTCAACAAAGAAACTTGAAAGAGTACGTGTGTGCGATATTTGTGGAAGCGAAAAAGAGGTATATCGCTTCATAGGAATGTATTGTGATAAGGTTCGTAAATACGTTGGTAGTAGTATGCCTATCAGACATACAATTCATACTGACAGATGTTTGAAACACTTAAAAGAATTGGTTAAAGTAATAAAATTATAATTATGACAATAGCAGATTTAATTGACAAACATTGGGTAGATATCACGTTACTTGCAATAACAATAGTAATTTTCTGGGGATTCAAAAAATAGATATGCTTGAACATATACACTGGACAAAAGAACAAAAACTAGCAGTAAAACAATACCTAGAATGGGAAAGAAGATACTGGGTAAATATATTTGATAACAAACCATATAGAATCAGGTTAGTAGAATCAGATAATTGGACAATGAATATCGCAAGAATTGAAATAGACAGGATAGATAAAACATTAGAAAAATTAAACAACAAAGAAAACATATATGAATGACGGCACATACAAAGAGGGAGAAAAACCTCAAGAAATAACAATAAGGGTAATTTGTAAAGTTAAGCACAATCCGGGAACGCCTGAACATCTCAAACAACTAGCAGTATCACATTTTGCACCAAAGGGGGTAACGGTAGTGTGGGACGAGAACGGCAACCTAGCAACATACGTGTAGTTATGCACAGGTAACGTTAGCGACATTATGTATACTCAAGGTAGGCCATTTGCACCGTCTCGCTTCAAGTGAAGCCACCTTACACTTCTCCAAGGTGTAAGAACAACACAATAGCCACTGTTAATACCAGAGGGCAAAAAGAAATGATAACTTAATTTTTCATAAAATGCGTGTGTAATAATTCTATCTCTTCAAACTAAAAAGCAACCTATGGCCGGTTGCTATTTTAGTTTCTCTGGTGTGAGATAGGCAATACAAGGTATCATATTGCCTCTTTACATTATCTCATTATCTTCTTCCTCACGTAACTTTACAAAAAACGCTTTTATTGTGCGTTTGAGACGAATATAACGGCTATATAATCTTTGGTTCATAGATAGCCAACCGTATAGGGTAGTATAGCAAAAGAAAAGTGGGCGCAAGAGCGTCCACTAACTGTGTGCGTAACCCTGCACGGGAGATAGGATCACCTCTCTTTCATTTGTTGAAACGAACGAGCGTATGAATCATAGGGTGTTCGGCAAGTTCTCCTTTTAATCGGAGTAGTTTTACTTCTGCCTCAAGTCCTTGGTTCATAACGTCGTACCACACTACACCGTCAAGCAATACTGTCTCCACTGAACTCTTAATCAGGGAGATAGTACGCTCTATCGTCTTATCAGTAGTCCAAAGCATACTATTCTCCTTTTAAAACATTAGATAACCTACAATTTGAGCGCTTATGTACCCTTACCAGAGTACCACTGCACCTAGGATAGCAGTAGTAGTCCGCGCCGGAGCGCAGAGGCACACAAACACTCAAGTTGTAAATTACCTATCCATAGAAAGTATATACTATCCACATATGAAAACGGCTGTGCATAACACAATAAGAAAGAATAGTGTAAACTAAATGTAATACGCGTGTTGGCGTTATTAAAACAAATATGAACCTAATAAGAAATACTAACTACACACTAGCACTAGAACCATACGTGGTTGAGGGTAGAGTGTACTTTGTAGCGAGGAAGCGTAAAGAGACGTGGATTACATCAACTCTTAATTTTCTCATACGTTGTAGGGCATTTTTGTGGTTCGTAAAATAAGTAATTTTAAGTATTATAGTTATTCTATGGAAACAGTAGCAAAAATAGACAAAAGAAAATTAAAGAGAAGTCCTAAAGAAGTTGCACGTATCCGAGAAATGGCGAGTAAAGGAGGAAAGGCAAAGTTAGGTTCAAAGCATAAGACCACAATAGACCGTGAGAACGTACTTAATCTTGCAAAGGATATTATCGCAGGACGTACACAGAAACTTATAGACACTCAAACAATGTTGGCGCTAGGTACTATCAAGATATTCAGAATACGTTACGAGTTCATAGGCAAGAAGAGAGTAGCGCAGAAGCCGGAGTTAGTATCAGACGACGAAACTATTAAAGAAGTGCTATATCACGAGTATGCAGACGGGGAAGACCCAAGCGACGACAGTGAGTACTTCTTTGTTACAACCAAAGACCCAGAGAATCAGGCCATAAAGGACTTGCTAGACCGTACATTCGGAAAAGCGACAGAGAATAGGGTATTACAGGTAGAAACTAAAATGGGGGCAATTTTGGACGCACTAGAGGGTAAATAATATATGCGAGACACTTTCAAAACCTTTTTAAAGAATAGACCAAAGAAAGAAACCTGTAATCACGCAAAATATGAGTGGTGTAATCACTGTATACGAGTAGGGAGGTTAGATAAAGTCAGTGTAACTCTACCAGACGGACAAATAAGTGAGGGATATGTAATAAGTAACATATGAGCGACCCAAGATTACTAGATAAACAATGGAGAATGGCGCACTTGTACAAGATTCGTACCAAGGACGCGCAGTTAGTCAGGTTCAAGCGTAACAGAGCGCAGGAACATTTCAATAAACACAAGCATACACGTAACATAGTACTTAAATCACGTCAGTTAGGGTTCACAACAGACGAAACAGTTGATTCTTTGGACGATACTCTCTTCAATAAGAACTTTGATACCCTCTTTATTGCGCATATTAAGGACGACGCAGAAGAAATCTTTGATAAAAAGGTACGCGTAGCGTGGGAGAACATACCAAAAGAGTTACGCAACCTCTATAACGTGGAGAGTAACAGGACTAATCAAATGACTTTTGACTATGGAGACGGTACAAAGTCCTCTTTCTTTGTGAAAGTATCAGGCCGTTCAGGTACATATAGGCGTTTACACGTTACAGAGTACGCTAAAATGTGTATCAAAGAGCCACAAAAGGCAAAAGAAATCATTTCAGGTACTATTCCTGCTGTTCCTATTGACGGGAGAGTAGATATTGAGAGTACAGCCGAGGGAGAAATAGGAAGATTCCACGATATGTTCTGGGAGGCGTGGGAAAGGACAAGAGAGCCATTACCGACAGAGTTCAAGGCACATTTTTACAACTGGACGTGGGACGACCAAGAAATAGACAAGATTACAGCCATTATTCCGGTAAAAGATATGGATCAGGGGTATAAGTTCTCCGAGTATCAGTTGAAATATGGACTAACAGACAAGCAAATCACGTATTACTATATGAAATGGTTGTCTATTGGTAAGGATTGGAACGTGTTACACCAAGAATATCCAACTACACCGGAGGAGGCCTTTGTTTCTTCTGGTAACAAGTTATTCGCACAAGAAGCACTAGAGCAACAGGTAGCAATAGACGGAGTTATTGTAGGCGAGTGGACATACTACAAGAAATATAACCCTATGCACACATACGGTTGTGGAGCAGACCCAAGTGAGGGTATTGGAGGAGACAATGCAACGATTGTGATTATTGACTTCACTACAAGTGAGGTAGTAGCCGTGTATTACTCAAAATTGACTACACCAGACGTTTTGGCGTATGAAGCAGTGAGAGTATGCAAAGTGTATGGTAACTGTATTCTAGCGCCAGAAAGGAACAACCACGGCCACGCGTTTATAGTTGTAGCCAAGGAAATATACGACAATCTCTATGAAGAGGTAACGCGTGATAAGAATAAGGAGACAAACACCAAGAAGTTAGGATTCTTGACTACAGGAGCAAGTAAGCCAATCATTATGTATGGACTAAACACGGCAGTTAATGAAAATACACTCAAGTTCAATGATAAGCGCTTGATCCGTGAAGCAAGAACGTATCAAAAGGAGGATTTATCACGTGTAGACGGGGACGAAGACACAATAGGACACTGGGACGGACTTATGGCGTTGGCGATAGCGTGGGAAATGAGACATCACACTGACTACATAGACCCTAAAGGGCAAGAGAAAGTATGGGACGAGGACGAAAATCACTTGATAGATAGACAAGAGCAGGACGAATTGTTTGATAGATTCGGAATAGTTTAGAGATATACACACGACATTTGACACAATTCAAATATCTGTATGCTACAATTTAAGTATTTAATATGCCTACTGATACCAAAACAGAACAAAAAGAGGATAAAGCAGAGCGAAAGGAGATTATCGCTCCTGAATATACAGCAGACGAACTAGAGGATAGAGCCGAGTTGATTCGTGCTATGTGCCTTGCACGTGATAACCGAGAAAGTCCACACCCAGAGTTTGACGATATGACGTACTCACAGTACTACGACAGTAACAAAAGAGCCGACTTATCATACATACCACCAAAGAAGAATAAGGCCGACAAGCGTATTGTTACCGGATATACGAGAGAAAAGGACACTACACTTCTTTCAGCGTTGTTAGGGTACAATTTTCAGCCAGACATCACTGTTTACAACAACCAAGAACTTATTATTGCAGAACTAGGGAATAATATGGAGGACGTTGTTAAGAAAACACGTGAAATTGAGGATTGGAATACAAAGCGATCACTTGTGTACCGTGAACTTATCTCACAAGGAGATGTCTTTGTTGAAGAAGTATGGGAAGTACAGCGTATACCGGAAATGACAAATGCGAATGATTGGAAGCCGGGAATGAAGATTAAGGACGCAAAGTTTGAAGAAAAGGCAGTACCACGCAAGTTTGAACGAGCAGCAGTACGTCTACAACAGGGAAAGAACGTATATCTAGGGGACTTTTGGTTAGACGACTACGACCAACAGGCGTTAGTGTTTACCTATGAGGTTATGTCTCGCGAACGTGCAAAGTCAATTTATGGTACGTGGGATAGGTGGGAGAACGTGCCGTATCAGGTAGATAACACTATTTTGCTTGATAATATGGGGCAAACATACAATACGTGGTCATTACTTGCAGTACAGCAAGACCAAGTAGGCGTTATTAAGATACAGCGTCCATTTTGTAACCAGTACCAGATTATGTTAAATGGGGTTATGATGTTGCCTTGCGACTATCCTCTTTCTGCTATTTCTCCAGACGGAAAGCCAACAATTAAACACGCAGGACTAGAAAGAATCAACGGTTGCGCATATTCAAAGGGACAACCGGCTAAAACAAAGGTAGACCAAGCAGTACACGATAACTTCTTGCGCCTTATGATACTCCGAGAAGAACAAGCAGGAGCGCCACCTATGGGTAGTAGAGGTAAAAGAGTGCTATCTTCCGATATTTATACACCCGGAAAGATAACCAACAATATGAAAGAGGGGGACTTATTCCCTATTCTTCCACAAAGTGTAGGACTACAACAGGCAGATTTCTCTATGTATCAGTTGATTAAACAGATGATGGAGGATAAAACACTCAATGCTACCTATTCAGGAGAAAGTCCAGACACAAAGGTAACACTTGGACAGTTACAAATGGAGAAGCAACAGCAGTTAGTGAAGTTAGGTATCAACTTTGACGCTATAAAGAACCTAGAGCGTACTTTGGTATGGGCAAGAATCGGTAATATCATTATGAACTACGCAAAACCTTTAGATAACAAGGTTAATGATAGTAATCCAGACAACAAGGTACTTGAGAATGTGTACCGTACTTTCTCTATTGAAACAACACTTACAGACGGAAAGGCAGGTATCAAGCAGTTTGAGTTTACAGATAAAGCGTTTCCTACTGTACGTGATCAACAGGTAGAAGAGGAACAGTTAGGAGAATACTATGGAAAGCCAGTACAAAAGGTGTATTTCAACAGTGAAGCGTTTATGAACCTCTTGAAGTATCGTTGGATAGTGAACATTGTAGCCACACAGGAGGATTCAGACGATATAGAGCGTGAACAATTCGTTAATTTTGTACGTGAAGCAAAGGAGATATTCGGGCCGGATTCAGTAAATGACGGCTATGCAAAGGAGAAATACGCTATCAAGATTGGAGAAGACCCTACAAAGTTCTTTGTACCACAGGAACAGTTAGACCAAGCGCGTATGGCCGCAGGGCAGGTGGACGCTATGGGTAAACCAATAGCAGTAGCACCTGTTAAATCTACTCAAACGAGTGTCCCTGCACGTTAAACATATGCTAAACACAATACTTGGTTGGGTATTTAGGGGATATAAGCGACGCCTTGACGAGAACTCAATGCTAGAGAAACGAACGTTCGAGGCGTCAGTGGACTTAAAAGATATTGTGCGTGAGAGGTTGAAAGGGATACGACCCGGCCACCCAAACGATAATCCTAGTTGGTTAAACAACTACATAATATCGCTTGATACACCGGA
>JACCDG010127735.1_pt1 | contig 10929 bp, 10 predicted proteins | sample 7442471 | NCBI WGS metagenome assembly JACCDG01 (sample SAMN15323444, study PRJNA562643) | freshwater metagenome | isolation source: river surface water | place: USA:Blue River Watershed | collected 2017-08-17
ACAAAGGCAAGAGTGGGGAGCAGGCGCTCAATGAACTCACGGAAGCTGGATTCGACGTTAAGACTAAGTACGTATTTAGCGAAGATCTTCCGCCTGGTGCAGTGATTAGTCAGACCCCAGGTGCGGGCGAAGCAGATAAGGGCAGCACAATCACTCTGCTTGTTTCTAAAGGTTCAGAGTTTATTGCGATTCCTGACGTTAAATTAGCTAAGGGGGAGAAAGCAGTAAAGATTCTCCGAGATCTTGGATTGGTGGTCCCCGAGCCCAAAGTAAGAAATTGGCAGACAAAACTAGTTTCGAAAATCTCACCAAAGGTCGGCACGAAGGTTAAGCGTGGCTCTACGGTAACAATCACTGTAGGGTGATTGAGTGCCGAAGCAGAACAAACCTCGTTTAGGAGCGCACGTTCCTACCTCTGGTGGAATGGCTAAACGCTCCATCGAGTACGCGCAGACCATTAAGGCAGAGGCAATACAAGTCTTCGCATCGAACCCGCGCGGATGGGCGATGCCAGAAGCTAATCGCGATGCTGATCAAGCATTTATTGAAAAGACTAAAGCGCTGGATATTGAAACGTATGTTCACGCTCCATTTCTTATCAATTTAGGTTCACCGACCGAAGGGACATACAAGAATTCACTCGCATCGACGGAATACTCCCTTAAACGTGGTCGAGAAATTGGTGCGCTCGGAGTTGTGATTCACACCGGTTCGGCCGTTGATGAAGGACATGTGAAGAAAGCGTGGAAACAAATTCATGATGGCATGATGCCAATTTTGGAGAAGTTGGCTGATGAGGATCCGTGGTTACTTCTCGAACCAACTGCAGGTCAAGGTCAATCATTAGTAAAAAAATTAGATGACCTTACAAATTACTTTGATGCTTTGGAGTGGCATCCCAAGGTTGGCGTCTGCCTTGATACCTGCCATGTCTTTGCTGCTGGCCATGACATCAAGAGCAAAGGCGGCATGACTAAAACTATTGATTTACTTGTTGAGGTCGCAGGGGCTGAGCGTATTCAACTTATCCATGCCAATGACTCTATGGATGTACTGGGATCACTTAAAGATCGTCACCAGAATCTGGGTGAAGGCGAAATTGGTGTAAAGCCTTTTGCTGAATTGTTGGCACATCCTGCTGTTGTAAATGCGCCGTTAATTCTGGAGACTCCTGGAGAAGAACCAGAACATGGCAAAGAGGTTGCTGTGCTACGGAAGATGCGAGATAAATAGTGCAGTTGAGATTGGCTCCATGGGCACTTCTTGCAGTAGCTGCAATGTGGGGAATCTCCTTCGTCTGGATGAAAGATATTCTCGACCAGCAAGATGTATATAGCTTTTTGACTTCTCGTTTTCTTGTGGCTGCGGCCGCCATGATTCTTTTGAAGCCAAAAGTGCTTAAAGCATTTAGTAAAGAGTTGGTCTTCAAGGGTTTGATCGTTGGAATGGCGCTCGGCTCAGGCTATATCTTTCAAACTCTGGGACTTGAGCGAACAACTCCTGCAATAACGGGGTTCATCACAGGTTTATATGTCGTCTTCACTCCCCTGCTCGCATCGATCTTTCTAAAAGAGCGTTTAACTCTTGCAATGTGGGGTTATGTACTCCTTGCCGTTATCGGACTTGGCATACTCTCTGTAAAAGGCTGGAGCGTTGGCTTAGGTGAAATCTTTGTCTTAATCTCGGCAGTTCTCTTTGCAATTCACATCATCTTGTTGGGTTCTTGGAGTAAGAACTTTGATGCTTACGCACTGACCGTCATGCAGCTGATTGGTTGTGCACTCCTATCTGCAATTCCAGCTTCTATCAATGGCTATGTTGCACCACCAGATATGCAAGTGTGGGGTGTCATTATTTTTACCGCTATCTTTGCGACTGCAATTGCGTTCGTCATTCAAACGTGGTCTCAAGCGCGAATTTCCACCACTAAGGTTGCAGTGATCCTTACAATGGAAGTGGTCTTCGCAGCTCTCTTCTCATTTATGTACGGCATGGAGCCCTTTACTTTGCGACTCGCGCTTGGTGGAACATGTGTTTTGATCGCCATGCTTGCCATTGTGCAGCCGAGGGTTTCCACGCCACGAACAAACTGAGAGTATTAGGCCATGTCCAGCAATGATCCAGTAGTTGACCTCCGCTCTGACACAGTAACCAAACCTTCCGTTGAGATGCGCGCAGCGATTGCTAGCGCTCCGGTTGGAGATGATGTTTATAGCGATGATCCAACTGTTAATTCACTTGAGGAACGCGTTGCAGATATGTTTGGTAAAGAAGCTGCGGTCTTTACCCCATCGGGTTCTCTCGCAAATCAACTTGCAATACGTATGCTGGTCTCACCAGGTGAAGAGTTGATCTGTGAAACCAACTCACATATCGCTCGCGCTGAACTAGGTGCAGCCGCTGTCTTTAGTGGTATTACCACGCGCACCTGGCTGGCAGAGCGCGGACTTCTCATAACTTCTGATGCGATGAATCTTGCAAAGCCAAATTCTGGTCCTTACCTAGTATCAACTACAGCCATTGCAGTTGAGAACACCCATAATTTTGGAGGCGGAACCGTTCAACCCATCTCAGAAATCGCTGCTCTGCGCAAGGCCTCTCAACCCCTTGGCCTTGCTATGCACCTCGACGGTGCGCGCATTTGGAATGCACATGTTGCAAGTGGCACTTCATTCGCTGAATATGGCAAACACTTTGACACTATCAGCGTCTGCTTATCCAAAGGTCTCGGTGCACCGGTTGGATCTCTGATGATTTCTACAAAAGAACGTGTAGCAAAAGCGCGTGTGTGGCGTAAGCGCTATGGAGCCGGCATGCGCCAAATTGGAATTCTTGCAGCGGCGGGACATTACGCACTCGATAACAATATTCCTGCTCTACGCGATGATCATCGTCGGGCGAGAATTTTGGCCGATGCTTGTGCAACGGCGGCAAAGTCTGTAATCAATCCTGAAACTGTGCAGACAAATATTGTCAGCCTTGATTTAAGTGGAGCATCCCAGTCTGCTGCTGAATTTTCAGCTGCAGCACGTGAAAAAGGATTATGGATAAGTGCTCTTGGCCCAACTTTCGTCCGCCTCGTCACCCATCGGGATATTGATGATTCTCAGACTCAACGTGGAGCCGAAATATTGCAGGAGCTTTTAAAGCGCGCCTTCGTGGCTTAGTAACCACTCTTTATATTTCAAACCATATGCGTAGTTGCCCAGCGCGCCACCAGTTTTAACAATACGGTGGCAAGGAACTACAACTGCGATCAAATTCCTAGCACATGCGCTTCCAGCAGCGCGGACTGCATCCGGCGATCCAGATTTCTTAGCGAGATCGGCATACGAGATTGTTTTACCGGGTGAAACTTTGCGCATACCTTTCCACGCCAATTGCGAGAACTTCTCTCCCGGTTGATCAACAGAAATTCCATCGAGAGCTTGAAGATCACCATCAAAGTAATCTTTAAGTAGCTCAGTAATGATTGGTAAATCATTGGACTTCTTAAAGTCAGACTCTTGATCTACTCGCGAGAGCCCGAGAACTAATTTCTCATGAGATGCAAATCCGGCAGCCAGAAGAATATGTTCCCGCGAAATAAGTGAGAGCGCACCAATGGGCGTTTTGAGTGTGGAGCGCAACAACACCCCGTCACTGTATTACTGGGCTACGGCTTTGGATATACAGAAATTAGAGAATTACTTGCGATCGCGGAGCATCTCAGCAACGAGAAAAGCGAGCTCGAGAGATTGAGTGTGATTTAGGCGCGGGTCACATGCTGTCTCGTAACGGGTCGCTAAGTCTTCATGCGAGATCTCCTCGCCTCCCCCAACGCATTCGGTCACATCATCCCCAGTGAGTTCGATATGAATACCACCAGGATGGGTTCCTAGTTTCTGATGAACTTCAAAGAAGCCTTTTACTTCATCAAGTACATCATCAAATTTACGAGTCTTATATCCACTCGGAGCTTCATAGGTATTGCCATGCATAGGGTCGCAGACCCAAAGAACCTTGGCACCTGACTCTGTTACAGCTTCTACGAGTGGAGGGAGTACAGAACGGACATTGCCGGCGCCCATACGAGTGATAAAAGTCAAACGACCCGGTTCATTATCAGGATTAAGTTCTTTAATCATAGTTAGAGCATCTTCAGGAGTGGTTTTCGGCCCAAGCTTCACGCCGATTGGGTTCTTAATCTTCTTTGCAAAATCAAGATGTGCACCATCAAGTTGGCGTGTCCGCTCTCCAATCCATACGAAGTGGGCAGATACGTCATAAGGCAGACCAGTTCGCGAATCGATACGCGTCAAAGCTTTTTCATATTCCAAAATTAGCGCTTCGTGGCTGGAGTAGAAGTCAACGGTTTTGAACTCTTCGGGATTAATTCCAGCAGAGCGCATGAAATCTAGTGCGCGGCCAATCTCATTTGCCATCGCTTCATAACGAGCACCGATTCGAGAATCTTTGACGAAACCTTTATTCCATTCATGTACGAGACGAAGATCTGCAAAACCACCTTGAGTAAAAGCGCGCACTAAATTCAAGGTTGCAGAGGATGTGTGATAAACCTTGACAAGTCTTGCGGGATCTGGAGTACGCGCAGATTCAGTGAATTCCAAATCATTAACTGCATCGCCGCGATATGCGGGAAGAGTTACATCGCCACGTTTTTCAAAATCATTACTTCTCGGCTTTGCAAATTGTCCTGCCATGCGACCAACCTTGATAACGGGAAGGCTTGCGCCGTATTGGAGCACTGCAGCCATTTGAAGAATGGTCTTGATGCGATTGCGAATCGAATCCGCTGTTGCTGCCGCAAATGTCTCGGCGCAATCACCACCTTGTAACCAGAAGGCTTTGCCATCTGCTGCTTCGGCGATTCGCGCCTTTAAATTGTCGCACTCTCCAGCAAAGACCAATGGCGGCAGCGATTTAAGTTCGGTAACCGCTTTTTCCAGCGCCGCGGAATCTGGCCAAGCAGGTTGTTGGGCAGCAATCAACGATTTGTTGAAGAGCGCGTCGATTGTGGGCTGCGAATTCATGGTCAGAGGCTACGCAAAGGTCAGCTATTGGCGCAGACCAATTAGCCGAAGAAGACTTCTGCTTCTGCTAAGAGCGCAGGATCTACGGTCTTAAGCTTCTCTGTCGCTGATGCCAACGGTACGCGAGCAATATTCGTTCCATGGAGCGCAACCATCTTGCCCCAATCGCCCTCGTGAGCAGCAGTAATAGCGTGAAGGCCGAAACGTGTAGCAAGAACGCGATCAAATGCGGTTGGGGTTCCTCCGCGTTGAATATGTCCAAGAATCGACGTGCGAGCTTCAGTTCCAGTTCTCTTCTCAATCTCTTTAGCAAGCCACTCGCCTATTCCGGAGAGTTTTACATGGCCAAAAGCGTCGAGGGTTGAGTCTTTGGTGATCAAATCGCCATCCTTCGGAAGAGCGCCCTCAGCGACAACGAGGATTGGAGCATAAGACTGTTCAAAACGAGATTCGACGTACTTGCAGACCTTTTCGATATCAAATGGGACTTCTGGGATGAGGATGCATGAAGCTCCACCCGCAAGGCCGGAATGCAAAGCAATCCACCCAGCATGACGTCCCATAACTTCTACGATCAAAGCGCGGTGATGTGATTCTGCCGTGGTGTGGAGACGATCGATCGCTTCGACAGCGATATTTACTGCAGTATCAAAACCAAATGTGTAATCGGTATTGTTGAGATCATTATCAATCGTCTTAGGAACACCGATAACTTTTACTCCTAGAGCATCAAGCTTTGTGGCAACACCAAGAGTGTCTTCTCCACCGATAGCAATAAGTGCATCAACATTCATCTTTGCAAGATTTTCTTTTATACGCTCAACGCCATTTTCAATTTTGAATGGGTTGGTGCGTGAAGAACCAAGAATCGTTCCACCACGCGGCAAGATTCCACGTGTAGCCGCGATGTTGAGCGGCATTGTTAATCCTTCGAGTGGCCCTTTCCATCCATCACGGAATCCAATGAATTCGTAGCCGTATTCCTTCTCACCCTTACGAACAACTGCACGAATAACTGCATTGAGTCCTGGACAATCTCCGCCACCAGTAAGCACACCGAAACGCATATGAGTAAATCTCCGATTAGGTTATGGAATGTGGGTCAACTTTGACCTGAGCAGAGTCTACCGCATCGCGATTTTGAACTCGATTTTGTGAACTTGGCAGGTCAACGTGTGACGGTTACGCCTTTTCCAATCACAACAATTCCACCTGGAGAGACAGTGAATCTTTCGCGATCGCGCTCTATATCAAAGCCGATTGAAGCGCCTGGTTCTACAACAACGTTCTTGTCCAATATTGCGTTTTTTATCTTTGCATTCTCTCCAATTTTCACAGAAGGCATTAAGACAGAATTTTCAACGACAGAGTCCCGTCCAGCATAGACATCGTACGACGCGACTGTACGCCGTAATTCACCACCGGAGATGATGGAACCAGCACCTACGACCGAATCGAAAGCTATGCCACGTTCTGAGAATTTAGCTGGTGGTAGCGATGGTGGATTCGTAAGAATCGGCCATTGGCGGTTATATAGATTGAAGATTGGTAGTGGCGAAACTAAATCCATATGTGCATCAAAGTAAGAATCTATTGAACCTACATCACGCCAATAACCTTTATCGCGTTCGGTCTCTCCTGGAACCTCGTTATGTGCAAAGTCATAAACTTTTGCAATTCCGGCTTTTGTCATCGCGGGGATGATATTTCCGCCAATGTCGTGGCGACTATCAACATCTTCAGAATCAAGAATTAGTGCTTCTTCCATCGCATCTCGCCTAAAGATGTAGTTGCCCATCGAAACTAAAGCTAGGTCAGGATGGCCTGGCATTGCGGGAGGATCTGCTGGCTTTTCATGGAAAGCTCTAATTGTTATTCCATCATCCGCTAATTCAATTACTCCGAATTCCGATGCCTCACTGCGCTTCACTCTAATTGCAGCAACTGTAACTCCGGCGCCAGTTTGTAGATGTTGTTGGTACATCTGATCAGGATTCATCCGATAAACGTGATCCGCACCAAATACGATTACATGTTTTGGGTTTTCGTCATGAATAAGATTGAAATTCTGCAAGATTGCATCCGCGCTCCCGGTGTACCAGCGTGGCCCTAATCGTTGTTGGGCGGGTACCGGGGTTATGTAGTTTCCAAGTAGGTTGGACATACGCCAGGTTGTGGTGATGTGACGATCTAGTGAGTGAGATTTGTATTGAGTCAGAACGGCAATTCTCAAGAATCCTGCATTAACGAGATTTGAAAGAACAAAATCAACGAGGCGATAAGAGCCACCAAATGGAACTGCAGGTTTTGCACGATCTGCAGTAAGTGGCATCAGTCGCTTTCCTTCACCACCTGCAAGCACTATTCCTAGTGGTAGATCCAAGCGCGCCATGCCCTAACGATACTCTTGGTGTGTGAGTAATAAGAAGGTCACGGTAGGCATGATTACCAAGGAGTGGCCGCCTCACATTTATGGTGGCGCGGGAGTACATGTCTCTAATCTGGTGAGCGCTCTTAGTATGAGTCCAGAGATATCGACTGAAGTTCACTGTTTTGGACCCAAACGTAGCGATGCTTTGAACTACGAACTTATGGGTGAACTCGCCAAAGTAAACCCTGCGTTACAGGCTCTCCTGATAGATAGCGAGATGTCTGCTCAGCTTAGTCGAGTGGATATTGCTCATTCCCATACTTGGTATGCAAATTTTGCTGGCTTTCTTGCATCAAAGATTTTCAATATTCCCCACGTTGTTACTGCACATTCTCTAGAACCGCTACGTCCATGGAAAGCAGAACAACTTGGCGGCGGCTATCACATCTCTTCATGGGTTGAAAAGCTAGCCTTCGAAAACGCCAACGCAATCATTGCGGTAAGCGAAGGTATGAAAAGAGATGTTCTCTCTGCATATCCCAACATTGACGCTAGCCGCGTTCATGTCATCCTTAATGGAATCAACACAATGAAATTTGCTCCTAACGTTGATATTGCACCTGTAGAGAAATATGGCATCGAAGGTCCCTTCGCTCTCTTTGTAGGTCGCATTACTCGACAGAAAGGTCTGGCACATTTACTACGAGCTTGGCGTCAAGTTTCGCCGCAATATTCGCTCGTGCTGGCTGCTGGAAGTCCTGATGAGCCTGCGATCGGCGCAGAAGTTGAATCACTTATTGACGAGCTTTCGGATGAACGTGGAAATATCATTTGGATTAAAGATATGTTGCCGCATGAAGAGCTCACAGCGTTACTTACTCACGCTCAGGCATTTCTCTGTCCTTCAATCTATGAACCACTCGGAATAGTTAATCTAGAGGCGATGGCCTGCGAAACAGCAGTAGTGGCCTCCAAAGTTGGTGGAATTCCTGAGGTGGTTGTAGATGGAGTGACTGGTTTACTCATCGATTATGTGGACAATCGCGAATTATTCGAAAGTAATTTCGCTGCTGCGATTAATCAAGTGATGTCCGATACATCGCTAGCAAATGAGTTGGGTAAAGCGGGACGAGTTCGTGCAGTTGCGGATTTTGGATGGGATAAGGTTGCGACAACAACCATCAATCTATATCGGAGTTTGATCTAATCAATGTCACGTAAAGGATGGGCGCTCTTTGCGCTCGTAGGTGTGGTGTGGGGCGTTCCGTATCTATTTATGAAAGTTGCGGTCGAGGAATTGTCCACCCCCGTCATTGTCTTCTCTCGACTCCTTATTGGCGCAGCGGTGTTGGTTCCTCTAGCGTTCTATGAGAAAACGCTTCGACCTGCGCTCAAGTACTGGAAATACATCGCTCTATACGCAGTAGCAGAAATGGTCATTCCATGGACCCTCATTACAAGTGCACAGAAAGATCTATCTTCGGGCGTCGTGGCACTTCTTGTCGCAACTGTTCCAATTTGGGCCACTCTCTTTGCTCATCACACGGGTGATTCAACTGCAGCTCATCGCACCCGTATTTTTGGGATTGCACTTGGGTTAATTGGAATTGTCTTCCTTGTTGGAATTGAAACTCTAAATGACTTCGGAAATATGCGAGCCCTAATTCAAGTTCTCGTAGCTTCGGCTGCATATGCCTATGCGGTGAACATGATCACTCGTAAAGCGCCCGAAACTTCTGGTGTTGCCATCAATGGAATTGCAATGGCGCTATCCACCATAATTTTTGCACCATTCGCGATTACACATCTTCCATCACAGACTCCCTCTAGTGAGGCGATACTTGCCACTATTGGTCTGGGAATTATCTGTACTGCATTTGCTTTCTGGATCTTCTTTATTGTCTTAAAAGAAATTGGTGCTGCTCGTGCATCACTCGTTGTTTATCCCAATACTGCAGTTGCGGTTGTGCTTGGCATCTTCTTGCTTGATGAACAACTGACTCTTGCTATTGCGATTGGGCTTCCTATGGTTTTGCTGGGCTCATACTTTGCAAGTCGCAAGCCATCAGCTCCAGTTATTGCTGGGTAAAACCTAGTTTCGATAGAGCCTTTGCATCACTCTGCCAATTTGGCATGACTTTGACGTGAAGTCCCAAGAAAATCTTTCCCTTGAGTTTCTTTTCAATCTCACTTCGAGCTGCAATTCCTACGCTCTTAAGTCGCTCCCCTTGCGCTCCAATGATGATTGCTTTCTGGCTATCACGCTCGACAATGATTGATGCATGGATATCAAAGAATGGCCGTTCGCTTTCAGTGCGCTTCTCTCGTTCAGAAATTTCATCAATCATGACTGCGATGGAGTGAGGAACCTCTTCAAATACATCTCCGATCGCCGCTTCTCGTATCAGATCCGCTATTTGTGTAGTGAGCTCCTGATCGGAGGTCATATCTGCTGGATAAAACGGCGGTGAATCGGGTGCATATTTAGCCAGAAGATCAATAAGGAGTTGGACTTGGTCATCGGTCTTGGCAGATAAAGGGACTATGTCATCCCATTGAAATCCTGCGTCGTTCGCTAATTTGCTCGCCGCCATCAGCTGTTCTGGCATCTCGCTCTTCTTTGCCATATCTATCATCGTAATGGCGCAGATTTTCTTCGCAGATTTATGTCCAGCAATCTCTTTTGCTATGTACAAATCTCCCGCACCTATGGCTTCGACCGCCGGAATGCAGAGCACGATGGAATCCACCGAATCCATATTCTCGCTCACCATAGTGTTAAGAGCGCCACCTAGAAGAGTTTTCGGCTTATGAACCCCAGGGGTATCAACGACAACTAGTTGAAAGCCAGGTCTTGTGACGATGCCACGAATTGCGCTACGAGTGGTATTCGGGTGATGAGAAGTAATGACTACTTTTTCGCCAACGAGAGCATTTACTAGCGTTGATTTGCCGGTATTAGGGCGCCCCACAATTGCAACGAATGCTGATTTATGTGTCATCAGCACTAAGAGTACCTGTACTTTGAGAACTTACTGGCAACAACAATTCCAGCGCATCTGATACAGAGGTTACGATTTCAGCGCAACGCTCTCCGATTAAGCGATGGCATCCATCACTTGAAGGAGAGGTAATCGGACCAGGAACTGCCATAACAATACGTAAGATTTCTGCAGCATCGCGTGCGGTTCGAAGCGACCCACTCCTAAATGCAGCTTCCACCACGATGGTTCCAAGTGAGATCGCTGCAATTATCCGATTACGGGTGAGAAATCTTTCGGGACGGGCACGAACATGTGGCATGACTTCTGAGATTAAGGCGCCTGATTCTTGAATCTCTGCGAAAAGTTTCTCGTTACCCGATGGGTAATTCACGCAAACTCCTGAAGCGAGAACTGCACACGTCACACCTTCAGCAGCGATCGAACCCCGGTGTGCATGAGTATCGATTCCATATGCACCACCACTGATGACAGCCCACTCTCGGTCAGCAAAACCCGCAGCGAATTCACTGGCAACCCGTGC
>JACCDG011555264.1_pt1 | contig 10929 bp, 11 predicted proteins | sample 7442471 | NCBI WGS metagenome assembly JACCDG01 (sample SAMN15323444, study PRJNA562643) | freshwater metagenome | isolation source: river surface water | place: USA:Blue River Watershed | collected 2017-08-17
GCCGGGGAGATACCTCTTTACCTGATGAGAATTATATACTACAACTTATGTTTAAAAAAAGATGGTTTACTTTTTCAGTAGACCCTATATAGTTATCTCTCCGGCACGCAAATTCCCTGTTCTGTTTCTCTTTCGGGGTATGCCTGTTATGGTTATGGGCTTACCACTTATAAAGAAATATCGTCCACTTTTCAGAAAAAGTCCGCCAGATAAAAACAAAAGTCTACCACTTGCTTTTTTTAACATTTTTTCACAAATACAAAGGCTTGTTTTTGCTTTATACATAATATACCGCAGCAGGGGGAGTTTAAGGAACCTCAAACGGTATAAATAACGAAAGGAGGTATATGCCACCACAGCTTTATTTGTGTATGGTCCCGACAGGGAAACAGGTTTTCCGTCAGCCGCGTTTCTTTAAAAAGAGCTTCTGAACGAAATCAGAAATGTTCTTCCAATTAAAATTTACAACAATGTCTGCAAACACAGGTTATTTTCCTGGTTCGGATACCGAACAGGTAATCTGGCTGAATAATTTTTTGGCCAAACTGAAATCTCTGGCTGCGCAGTTAGGCGTAACTGCGGCAGAGGTAAACAATGTAGCCGCTTATGCCGCTATGTTTTCGTACACGATGAATGTTATTGAGAGCCACAAAAGCACGCTCTCTAATTTATACGCTTATAAAAGGCTGCTGAAAAAGGCTAAAGATCAGCAACACCTCGGAGCCTTTCCGCAAATGACCCCGCTGCCCGCCGCGCCTCCGGCTGTAGCAGAGGGCATTTTCGACCAGGTGGCACTGCTGGTAAGGCGTATAAAAGCCAGTACCGCTTATACCGAAAGCATAGGCTGCGACCTGGGTGTTATTGCTCCGGACAATAAACCCGACTGGGAAACGCTGCAGCCCGAACTGAAGGTGAAGCTGGATGCCGGACATCCGGTAATTAAGGTAAACAAAGGTATAGCCGATGCCATAGACCTGTTTGTAGACCCTAACGATGGCAGGGGCTGGGTGTTGCTTTCGCAGCTAATCAGGCCTTCTTATACGGATACCACCACACTGGCCGACGGGGTAAAAATTGCCAACTGGGATTACCGGGCCATGTTTGTAATAGGTAACGAAAACGTTGGATTGATGAGTGCTACGGTAGGCATAGTGGTAAAAGGCGCATAGCAGCGCCGGCGTAACAGGATTAAGAGCGGCTCCGGAGCCGCTCTTTTTATGTTATCTGTTCAGCTGGCAATATTGCGGCATTTAAGTACTTATTTTAATTTTTTTGTGCGAATTAATTATGTGGTATTTTTGTGCGAAACGAGCCAAAAAATCCTTCTGATAGTTATCGGGCAATAAAATCAATTTTAAACCAACTAATATGGCTTTCGACGAAAAACTAAACGACCGTATCCGGGAGGCAATGGCACACCTGCCCAAAGTGGAGGAAAAACACATGTTCGGCGGCACCTGTTTTATGCTGAACGGAAAAATGTGTGTGGGTGTGGTGAAGGATGAAATGATGTGCCGCATTGACCCCGCTGTATACGAAGAAGCATTAGAGCGTAAGGGCTGCCGCGAAATGGTGTTTACCGGAAAACCCATGAAGGGCTACGTATTTGTAAGTAGCGACGGTATGAAAACAAGGAAGGACTTTGATTATTGGATCAATTTATGCCTTGATTTCAACACCAGAGCCAAAGCCTCCAAAAAGAAAGCTGTTAAAAAGGCTAAGTAAACTCCAGCTCCAATTGGGCAGGCAGTAAGGTAAACGAGCGCCGGTGATAAATACAGGGACCATGTTCGGCAATGCCCCGACGATGCTCTTCGGTGGGATAAGCTTTGTTTTTGTTCCAACCGTATACAGGAAACTCCCGGTGTAATTGCATCATCAGATCATCGCGATAGGTTTTTGCCAACACCGAAGCAGCGGCAATATTCAAAAATCTGGCATCGCCTTTTATCATACATTGGTATTTAATGCCCGGATAAGGATTAAAGCGATTGCCATCAATCAGCAAAAATTCCGGTTTTGTGCTTAACTGATCAATGGCTCTGTGCATGGCCAGAAATGAAGCGTTCAGAATATTTATCTCATCAATTTCCGAAGGGCTCACTTCGGCCCAGGCCCAGGCTAATGCCACCTGCTGAATATGTTCGCGAAGCTCGTAGCGCTGTTTTTCACTGAGCTTTTTGGAGTCGTTGAGCTCTTCGTTTTTATACCCGGGTGGTAAAATAACCGCCGCTGCTACAACCGGACCAGCCAAACAACCCCTGCCAGCCTCATCGCATCCCGCTTCCTTCAGGCCGGTATGTAAACAGGTTTTAAGCCCCATGCTTAAATACTTTCGAGTGTGGCTTTTATCTTAGCAAAATCAGGCTGATCACTGGCATTCTCCAGTACCTCGGCATAACGCACTACTCCGGTTTTATCTATAATAAAAGCAGAACGTTTGGAAACACCGTGCAACTCAGGCCCGAAAGTTTCATACAAACAGCCAAACAGCGTGGAAACAGTTTTGTTGAAATCGGAAAGTAGCGTAAAATTATACTGCTGCTCGTCTTTGAACTTTTTGAGGGTATAAGGCGAGTCCACCGAAATGCCAATAACCTCGGCGTTTAATGAGCTATAGCTGCTGTAGTTATCCCGTACACTGCACAGCTCGGCTGTACATACTCCGGTAAAGGCAAATGGGAAAAATAAAATCAGCACGTTTTTTCCTTTATAGGAACTTAACGTTACTTTTTGTTTATCGCTGTTATATAAACTGAAATCGGGAGCCTGTTGACCAATGGTAATATGCATGATGTAAGTTATAAGAGTATATTTCTTTATTTCCACCCAAAGATATTTAATTCTGCTCAATTGTATAATCGGGGAGTTTCCGCTAATTTTAGACCTCTATCCGATTTAACCTGCGTATGAATGTAGTAGACCCTGAAGCTGAGAAAAAAGAAATACTTACCCGCTACAAAGCCCTTTTAAGAGCCTGTAAAAGGCGCATGGAAAAGGGCGACAAGGATCTGATCCGCAAGGCCTTTGAAGTAGCGGTTGATGCACACCGCGAAATGCGACGTAAATCGGGTGAGCCGTATATTTATCATCCTATTGCGGTGGCACAAATCTGCGCTGAAGAAATAGGCCTGGGTACCACCTCCATTGTATGTGCCCTGCTGCACGACACGGTGGAAGACACCGACCTTACCCTCGATGACATTAAGGGTATGTTCGGCGAAAAAGTTACCCGCATTATTGACGGGCTGACAAAAATTTCGGGAGTATTCGACAATACCTCTTCCCTGCAGGCCGAAAACTTCCGGAAGATGATGCTGACCCTTTCGGATGATGTACGGGTTATCCTCATCAAACTGGCCGACCGTTTGCACAACATGCGTACGCTCGAAAGCATGAAGCGCGACAAGCAGATGAAAATTGCTTCCGAAACCCTTTACCTCTACGCCCCACTGGCGCACCGCCTTGGTTTGAACAGCATTAAATCAGAACTGGAAGACCTGGGACTGAAATATACCGATACTGAATCCTACAACGAAATTGTAAACAGGCTTAGAGAAACGGAGCCCGAACGCAAAAAATTCATCCAGAAATTCATAGATCCGATAAAAGAGATTTTGCAGGAACAGGGCTTTAAGTTTAAGATTTTCGGAAGACCCAAATCCATTTATTCTATCTACAACAAAATAAAACACAAAGGAGTAAGCTTTGAAGAAATATACGACCTCTTTGCCATACGTATTGTTATTGACACGCCCATTGAACAGGAAAAAGCCGATTGCTGGCGCATTTATTCTATTATTACCGATTTTTATCATCCGAGCCCGGAACGCCTGCGCGACTGGATATCTACTCCGAAGGCCAACGGTTATGAATCTTTACATACCACTGTAATGGGGCCTGAGGGGAAATGGGTGGAAGTGCAAATCCGTACTGTACGTATGGACGACCTGGCAGAAAAAGGATACGCCGCACACTGGAAATATAAAGATGCGGCAGCCGAACGCGAGAGTCAGCTCGAAGACTGGATTGGCCGTATACGTGAAATGTTGGAAAGTCCCGAAGAAAATGCACTGGATTTCATTGACGATTTTAAACTCAACCTCTTTGCAGAAGAGATATTCGCTTTCACCCCTAAAGGCGAAATGAAAACACTTCCTGCCGGAGCCACGGCCCTCGACTTTGCTTTTGAAATACACAGTAAGGTAGGCGAGCAGTGCATTGGTGCCAAAGTAAATCACAAACTGGTAGCACTGAGTTATGAACTGAAAAGTGGCGACCAGGTGGAAATCCTGACTTCTTCCAAACAAGTACCCAAAGAAGACTGGATTAATTTTGTGATTACGGCCAAGGCCAAATCAAAAATAAAACATGCGCTGAAAGAACAGCGCCGAAAAATTGCCGAAGACGGCAGGGAAATACTGGAACGCAAATTCTACAAGGCCAAACTCGATTTTACAATACAGAACATTCAGGAGTTTGCAGCCTTTATGAAGCTACCCAGTAATCAGGAATTGTTTTACCGGGTAGCTAAAGAAGCGGTGGACCTGAAACACATTAAGGAGTTTGTTAAATTCAAGCTGAACCCCGAAAAATTTGTCGTAAAAAAACAAGAGCAGCACCTGAGCCTGGAGCAAATGGTGGCTGGCGCCCGCGGAAAAACAGACCTGCTGGTGATTGGCGACGATATGCAGAAACTCGATTACAAACTATCGCCCTGTTGTAATCCGATTCCCGGCGACGATGTATTTGGTTTTATTACAGTGGGCGAAGGAATTAAAATACACCGCATCAATTGCCCCAATGCTGTGCAGTTACTTTCCAATTTTGCCTACCGGGTAGTAAAAGCCAAATGGAACAGCCAGCAACTCATTTCCTTTCTGGCCGGCATTAAAGTTACCGGTACCGATGAACTGGGTATTGTCAACAACATCACTAAAATTATTTCTACCCAATACAATGTCAACATGCGTTCCATTAGTTTCGATACCGAAGGCGGTGTATTTGAAGGAACGCTGATGGTGTATGTGCACAGCACCGACCATCTTACACAACTCATCAATAAACTGAAAAAGGTAAATGGTGTACAGAGTGTGGTGCGGATTGACGGGGAGTAGTTCATAGGAAACAGACAAGCTGTCACATTACAACATCACTTCTTTGCTCCTTCCTTCCACCTGCATGTCTTAATCAGATGAATAACGTCATCCCGCACAAAATCAATAATGATTTTCATGGAGTCGATATTGGGAGCGCTGTTAAAATAGAGAGAACCCCGCAAAAAATGCTTTGTGCTATCGGTGAGGTAAAACTGCACCGATGAAGCTGTATTTCCAGCTATATCATACATGAGCCCGAACACCTTTGCAGAATCGCGCAAAACGGCTTCCTGTTCAAGCCCGGTAGCCTTTACCTGATGCCGGATCGCTAATTCACGGGAATCTTCAATGTATTTAGCAAGATTGTTATTCACCACCTTATAGCTGAGGTGCAGCTGTGCATTAAAGGCCGGGTACTTCACATTCAGCCAGCAGGGTTCTGCCCCGGGGTTGTTATCGTTTTCTATAGAAGAATACACCGGGATTTCAAAACTGAAGGGGCAAAGACTATCGTATAGCTTATAGTTTTTCTCCGGAAACGCAATACGGCAATAACCACGGGGCTTAGGAGTATATACCTTATCATCATCGTCATCGTCACAGGAAGAACATAAGCTACAAAAAAGTATCCCTAAAAAGAGGGCAGGAATTATATACAATAAACGCATACCCAAAATTATAAAAACCCAGTAGACTCCTGTTCAGGATTTTTAAATATTTGAACTATTAAGCCTTAGAAGGCAACAATACCTCCGAACTCTATACATTAACCTGGTTAAAACGGCAAATCATCGCCCTGTTTTATTTCAGGATGGGTAATCGGATCAATGCCGGTTTGTGGCTGCTGATTGGCCTGTGAAACAGCCGGTTCTTTGCGGGTGAGTATCAGAAAACTTTCGCCAATGATTTCAGTAATCTGGCGTTTATTACCCTCCTTGTCCTGCCAGCTTCGGGTTTGCAATTTTCCCTCCAGGTAGATTTGAGTACCTTTCTTTAAGAGTTTTTCTGCGCTTTCTGCCAGGCTCCTCCACAATACAATATTATGCCACTCCGTCTGGTCTATCCGGTTTCCATTTTTGTCTTTAAAGGTTTCGGTGGTGGCCAGACTAAAGTTAACCCGCGCTATACCCCCCTCCAGGTGGCGCATTTCAGGATCCTTGCCCAGGTTACCAATCAGGATGACTTTATTAATTCCGGCCATAGATAAATGAATTTTTGGTTTAAATATAGGTGTTCTGCAAATGTGTAATTTTTATCTCAAAAGAGGGGATGAAATGGTCAATTATTCGCCCAATCGAAGTATTTTTAAAACCAATTGTTAAATGGGGAAAATAAAATTAACTTTACTGCCGTTTAAACTATCTCCGATATGGCATCAGATAACTTTCAACCGCACGATTATTACTTAATGGATGAGTTGTTAACCGATGAGCATAAGCTTATTCGGGAAACAGCCAGAGCATGGGTTAAAAAAGAAGTAACACCCATAGTGGAAGATTATGCACAAAAGGCACAATTCCCCAAGCAATGGATAAAAGGCCTGGCAGAAGTAGGCGCTTTTGGCCCTTATATACCACAGGAATATGGCGGTCCCGGACTCGATCAGATTTCTTACGGTCTGATTATGCAGGAACTGGAACGCGGCGATAGCGGACTCCGTTCTACCGCCTCAGTACAAAGTTCATTGGTGATGTTTCCGATTTTTACTTATGGTAGCGAAGAACAAAAAAGAAAATACCTGCCCAAACTGGCTACCGGCGAAATGATGGGCTGTTTCGGTCTTACCGAGCCCGACTTCGGCTCTAATCCATCCGGAATGATCACTAATATTAAGGACAAAGGCGATCATTACCTGCTGAACGGTGCTAAAATGTGGATCAGCAATGCGCCCTTTGCCGATATAGCTGTGGTTTGGGCCAAGGACGAAAACGGCGATATCCGCGGACTGGTAGTAGAGCGTGGCTACGAAGGCTTTACAACCCCCGAAACACACGGAAAATGGAGTTTAAGAGCCAGCGCTACCGGCGAACTGGTTTTTGATAATGTAAAAGTTCCCAAAGAAAATATCTTCCCAAATATTAAAGGATTAAAAGGCCCGCTGGGCTGTCTCAATAGCGCCCGTTACGGTATTGCCTGGGGTGTTATCGGGGCTGCTATGGATTGTTACGATTCGGCTTTGCGTTATAGTAAGGAACGTGTTCAGTTCGGAAGACCTATTGGAGGATTTCAACTTACCCAGAAAAAACTGGCCGAAATGATTACCGAAATTACCAAAGCCCAATTACTAACCTGGCGTCTTGGTGTACTTAAAAACGAACATCGCGCCTCTCCACAACAAATTTCTATGGCCAAACGCAACAACGTTAATATGGCCCTGCAAATAGCCCGCGAGGCTCGTCAGATACATGGCGGTATGGGTATTACCGGCGAATATCCTATCATGCGCCACATGATGAACCTTGAATCGGTAATTACTTACGAAGGTACTCACGATATTCACCTACTTATTACCGGCATGGATGTTACCGGGTTTAATGCGTTTTCTTAATTATAAAAAGCTATTGCTCAATGATCCGTACTTATTTTTTGAGTTCCTCAACTAAATAAACGAACGGAAAAAATCAATCCATTTGTAACTTTTATCAGGCCAATTCTCCTTTCAGTCGATTGGCCTGATACATATTTCCAATCGGTATTATAACCTATATCACCAATAAGCGCACCGTTTTCTTTTAAAAAGATGCCCCAACGTATACCTTTGTGGTTAAGGTATTTTTGTTCAAAATACTGAATCAGGTTTTCGGCTTCGGCATAGGTAGTAAAAGCAATGCAATCGTAGTACCGAGATACGGCTTCCTGGCTCATGGTTTCAAAAACCGCTGCCACGTGATCTGCACTCAAATAACCCAGAAATAACTACCGGAAACTGACTGAACCAACTGGTGATCGTATTGTCGGTAATTTGCGGCATTAGGATTTGTCTCAATAAATAGCAGATGTATTCTTGCGGGTAAAAATGCGTACCGGATACCATGCGGCAAAAAACCCGATTAGCATAACCACAGCGGTAATGGCAAGTAAATCCCCCGCCCTTACCTCTACCGGATAAGCTTCTACCACATAACCAGCATCGAAACGAATAAGTCCGAAGGCATGCTGCAGCCAGCAGAGCAGTAAGCCCATAAATAAACCAATAAATGCCCCCGATACAGTAATTAAGAATCCTTCCAGCATAAAAATCCGGCGTATCAGCCTGTTATCAGCTCCCATATTATTCAGAATAATAATGTCTTTTTTCTTTTCAATGATCAGCATGGTTAAAGCCCCAATAATGTTGAAGGTTCCTATAATCAGTATGAAAACCAGAATGATGAAAGTGGCCAGTTTTTCGGTTTTTAACGATTTAAACAGTACTTCATTCTGCTGAAAACGGTTCTTCACAACAAAAGCATTGCCCATAATATCTTCCAGGTCGTGCTGTACCTGTTCCAGGTCGGCGCCTGTTTCGCAACCCAGCTCCAATGAAGAAACTTCTTCAGTATAACCAAAAAGCCGGCGCGCGGCAGAAATGGAGGTCAACATGTATTTAAAATCAAAATCATCGTTGATGGTATATACGCCGGAAGGGTAAACTTTGAGCTCTTCAAAAGCATCTTCCGGGTTCAGGCTGTTAACCGCACCACGAATGGGAGCATATACGCTAACCGGATTAAAAACATCTTTTACTCCGGTACCTAATCTGAAAGCCAGTCCCTTACCAAATACAGCATGTACCTTATTGTTTTCCCGGGTGAAAAAACTTCCTTCATAAATCAAAGTATCGAAGCGGCTCATGTTTACATAATTTTCACTCACCCCCTTTACTGTAGCTACTGCCTGTTTATCATCAAATTTTAACAGCGCATTGTCTTCCAGCACAAGGCATACCTCCTTTATACCTTTCAGAGCACTCAGTTTGGCAAGCCTCGTTTTATCGGGTACAAAAACTTTGCCTTTCGCAGCGGTAATTTCTATATCGGCATCAAAAGAATTGTAAAGCCCCTGCACAAGGTTGGTTAAGCCGTTCATACCCGAAAGAATAATAAGCAGGGCGCCTGTACCCACGGCAATGGCGCCGACTGAAATCCAGGAAATAATATTAATGGCATTGTTCGATTTTTTTGAAACAATGTAACGTTTGGCTATGAACAGGGCTAAGTTCATCGTTATTCCATCAATGCTTTAAATCCAAATTTAGAAGGATCAAGATCGTCAATTACTTCCAGGGTTTTACCATGCAGTAAAAAAATACGATCGCTTACTGCTGAATCGCCATAATAGGTGTAACCGTTGGAGGTAACAGGAATGCGCTTAATGTAAGCATGTTGAATAAAATACCCATCGCAGAGGTTCACAAGGGTGTTTACCTCATCGGTTATTTTCCTGCGTTCCGAGCGCATATAACCGGCATCGTATCCTTTGGGGTAATATGCGCTGTCCATCTCCAGTAATTTATTACGAAACTGCATGAGCTGTTCCGGGTCTATTTTGTTCAGCTTCGAGAATTTTCTGGGCTCATAGCATTCTTTGTCCACTGTACGCAATACAAATTCTTTCACGTGTTCTTCAGCCAGTTTTTGACGTGGATTTGTAAAACAGAAGCTGAAGAAACAACACACAAGAATAAGAAATACTATCCGGTATATGTGAAACACGGTTATTTTTTAAGCAACTGGTCTATTTTTTCGGCGTAGTCAAGCGAGTCGTCAATAAAGAAATGGAACTCAGGAATGATCCGAACCTGCTTGCCAATAAGCATACCTATACGTTTGCGTATAAGTGGGTGCTGCGATTTTACCAAATCGAGAACTACCTGTTTGTCTTTAGCTGCCATAATACTCAGGTACACCCTTGCCACACTCAGGTCGGGGCTAATCCGCACAATGGTTACCGTAATAAAGGCTCCGCCAAAAAGATTCCGCGCTTCGCTGCGAAATAATTCGGCCAGCTCTTTCTGCAGGAGCTTGGCTATTTTACTTTGTCGTACACTTTCCATGTGGCGAATTTACAAACATTCCGGCGGATTGGCTAAACCCTTATTAGGCAAGGAAAAAGGGCGAAGTTATTTTTTTAATAACTTCGCATCTGCTTATTTTTAGTTTATGGTAGTCACAGTGATCGGCTTGGGTTTAATTGGTGGGTCTATTGCCCTGGATCTGCGGAAAAGTGCTTTTGCCTCACGTATTATCGGGGTAGATTGTTCGCCGGAAAATGCGGCAGAAGCATTGAACCTGGGTATTGTAGATGAAACAGACGAACTTACGCCTGCCACTGAGCAGTCCGACCTTGTTATTGTAGCCGTACCCGTTGATGCTACCGTAAAACTTTTACCTGAAATACTTTCTGCACTGCAAAAAGAAACAGCGGTAACTGATGTAGGTTCTACCAAGAGGGTGATTATTGAAAGCGTGAAAGCGCATCCCAACAGGAAGTATTTTGTACCCGCCCACCCCATGTCCGGCACAGAAAACAGCGGACCAAAAGCAGCAATACACAATCTGTTCAACAATAAAGTGGCTATTATTTGCGAAAAAGAAAATGCCTTTACCTGGGCTGTAAAGCGGGTGGAGGAGATGTACGCCGCATTGAACTCCCGTCTGATATATATGGATGGACCGGCGCACGACGAGCACGTAGGCTATGTGTCTCACCTTTCGCATGTGATATCTTATGCACTTGCGGCAGCTGTGTTGGATAAAGAGAAAAGCACTTCCACCATTTTCGACCTGGCAGCCGGAGGATTTGCGTCTACCGCGCGCCTCGCTAAAAGTTCGGCCGACATGTGGGCGCC
>JACCDG011653996.1_pt1 | contig 10929 bp, 9 predicted proteins | sample 7442471 | NCBI WGS metagenome assembly JACCDG01 (sample SAMN15323444, study PRJNA562643) | freshwater metagenome | isolation source: river surface water | place: USA:Blue River Watershed | collected 2017-08-17
GCGATAAAGCCACGGTCACAGGCCATATCCGCGCCTTGCAAAGTCTTGAAAACCGCGATTTGGCGGCGCTTTACGGCGCTTTGGCGGCCTATACCAAGGCCCATATCGTCAAGGGTGACAACAAGCCCTGATTTTCCTATACTGCGCGGATGCTTAGCGTTGCGACATTTTATCATTTCACGTCTTTCCCCGATTGCGCGGAATGGAAACTGCCTTTGATCGAACTTTGCGTCGACGAAGGCGTCAAGGGCACGATCCTTTTGGCCGAAGAAGGCGTCAATTCCACCATCGCCGGGCCGGAACAGGGCGTCGCCAAAGTGCTGCAATTCATCCGGGGCGACGCGCGTTTTTCCGCGATGACGCACAAGCAGTCTTGGGCCGCGGAAATGCCGTTCAGCCGTCTTAAGATCCGCGTGAAAAAAGAAATAGTCACCTTTAAAACCCCGGTCGATCCGAACCGGAAGGTCGGAACCTATGTCGCGCCGAAGGATTGGAACGATTTGATCGCGCAAGACGGCGTGATCGTCATCGACACGCGCAACGATTACGAAGTGGCGACAGGAAAATTCGCGCGCGCGATTGATCCGAAGACCAATATTTTTTCCGATTTCCCGCGATTCGTTCAGGAAAACCTGACCGACAAAAAACAAAAAATCGCGATGTATTGCACCGGCGGGATAAGATGCGAAAAAGCCAGCTCGTATTTATTGCAGCAAGGGTTCGAGCAAGTCTATCACCTTCAGGGCGGAATCTTGAAATATCTCGAGGAAATTCCCCCCGAACAAAGCCTATGGCAAGGCGAATGCTTTGTCTTTGACCAGCGCGAAGCCTTGTTTCACGGGCTGCGCAACAAAAAGAAATAATACGGAAACAGAAACAGGGAGTTTAATGCCATGGCCAGACGCCGCCGCAGAAGCCGCAATCGGAAAAACCCGCTAATTTATATTTTGGCGGCGTTGGTGTTGCTGGTGATCGGATTCAACCTGTACGGCAATATTTTCGTGCGCGGCGCGATCGAACGCCACGCCAGTGCGGTGCTGCAAGTCCCGGTCAAGATCAACAGCTTGAATTTTTCGCTTATTTCGGGCGACGTCACGCTCAGCGGCCTTGAGGTCGGCAATCCCAAGGGTTATCCCTCGCCGCACAGTATCGAGGTCAAGGATATCGAAGCGCGCATCGACATGGCGTCCTTGCTGCGTCCCGTGATCGAAATCCAAAGCCTGCGCATTGCAGGCCTGAAAATGTTTTATGAAATAACCCCTTCCGGCAACAATATCCGCGCCTTGCAGAAAAACGCGGCATCCACGGCGCAATCGCCCACGAATCCGGCGCAAGCCCGCGCCGAAAATTCCCGCAAAGCGGTGATCCGCGATTTTTATGTGACGGAATCCAGCGTTTCGCCGAGCATCGATCTGGTTTTGCAGAAAAAATCGGCTGTGGTCGCCTTGCCCGACATCCATTTGCGCAATTTGGGCGAAGGCAGGGCCCTGACCATCGCCGAAGCATCGGATTTGGTGCTGGCGACCTTGGCCAAGAATGCGGGCGGCAAGCTGCCTTCGAATCTTTTGGAACAGGGCCTCGGCAATGTCGGCAAGGGCATCAAGGAAATGGGCCAGGGCATCTGGGGCGGGGTCAGCAATTAGGTATTGCAAGCGCCGGATCGGTTATGCATCCAGGCATGGACGGCGGCGCTATGCACAGGGTCATGCCTTGGCGCGAACGGCATTTGCGCGTGCGTTGCGCTTGGTTTCATGCCTAAATTTCTTTCGATCTGGCCATGCAGATGTTTTCCCAGCTCCGGCAAGTCCAATTTTAAACGATCCAGGCTTTTGCCCCTTCCGTCCTGCACCGCAATATCCACCCCGGCCTTTTGCATTTCGGCCAGCTTTTGCGCCACCCAATTCATATAAACGAAATCCTGCTTGCCGCTGCCACGCAGGGTTTTTCCCGGAATTTCGTCCAGCATGATTGTGACGGCGTTGCGGCCGCTTTTCGTGAGTGCAGCGGGATTACAAAAACCGGTTGTGGTAAGCAACTGCACCATATCCTTGCCGCAGGCGGCGAGTGTGTGCGCCTGATGCGCTTCGTCCAAAGAGCTTTTGGGCATGCCCTTGTCCTTTAGAATATTCTGCAGCCGCATGATGAAATCGAACGATTCCTGCGACTGGTTTTGCACCGCGATGGTGGTGCAGTTGTGGCGCGATTGGCCATAACCCTCATTGATCATCGCCTTTACCTGATCGGGGCTTAAAATCCGCGCCGCTTTTGCCATGCGGTCTAAAATTCTGGTGTTATGACCCTTGTCCTGAAAGGAAAGCGACCTTGCGGTTTCAACAAAGATATTGGTGCTGCGCCCGCCCGATTGCATCATCCGCATGCCAAATTCGGCCAGCTTGGCATTGGGCTTGTCGCCGTCGAGCGAGAAATTGCGCAATCCTTCGCCGATCAGGCCGATCTGCCTTTTGATGAATCCAGGCTGTTTTTCAGAATCTGCCATACCACCCCGCAGTTTAATTGAAACAGTATAGCACAAAATATCCAAAAAGAAAACATGCAGGTTATGTGTCGCAGGCCAATGGTTAACGGCCAATAGTTTGTATTCTTATAAGAAATATATTAAGCTTGGCCACGGGATTAACCAAAAAGCAGGGTATAAATGGAATCCTATACACGGGCGCGGGAAAGGCTTTGGGCCTTAATGCCAGATGCGTGCCGGCCCGATGGCCGTATCGATTTGGAAGCGGGCGAAGGCAAACCGGATGCGCCGGTGGTGCTGAACAATTGCTATAGTTTCGCCCTAAGCGACATGGCAGAAGGCAGAGCCTGGGCCGCGTATCCGGGGCAGTGGGGCGGAAAAAAAATTGCTGGCCGCATGACAAGGCAAAAATTGGTGGATGCTTGCATCGCCGACGGCCTGGTTCCGCAGCCTGGAAACCGGCCGCCCGTTACGGACAAGCCAGGTTATTATCTGGTGGCGGCTTATTTTTCCGGCCCTGCCGAAGATTTCCATTTTGCCCGCCGAGAGAAAGACGGTAGTTGGCTGCAAAAAGACGGAACCTCGCCGGTTGTTTCGTTTGAATTTGCGAAATCCTGCGTTCTTGAAGGCGCAAAATACAATTTCGTGCATTTTTTCTGGTGCCCGAATCGCGGCCTGATTACCGGCGAAAGGCGCTATGCTGGGATAAAACATTATATTACGTCCAGGGGAATAGAAAGACATGGACGCTAGGCATGCGATGGGAGTGGATCAATCATGAATTGGGCCGAACTGCGCCATCTGGCGTTGCCGCCTGCGGGGTCGCCGGGATTTTCCTGGGCGCCGTATTTGCCGCATTTGAACACTTATCTGGAACTTGGCCGCTGGGACGTGATCGAGGCGATGCTGGCGTCGTCAGAGCAAGATGTCTTAGAGCCTTTGTCTCAGTCGAACGTTTTTATAGATAAAGCGCCCGAGCCGCTTTTATCCGCCGTTTTTTCCAAAAAGCCGCAGCGTTTTCATCTTTTTTTTAAGCGCAAAGATCTGAGCGAAGTGTTTTGGAAAATGATGATCGAAGCGGAAAGCGTCGGGCATATAAATATTATCAAGCTGTTTTGGGAGGCCGCGCAAGAAGATTGTAATAACGCGGCTATGGCGCTAAAGCCAAAAGCGATTCCTTTGTTCCGCGCTGTCATCGGCGGGTGGATGAAATCTGCAACCTATCCAGATTATGACACGGAAAGGACGTATGAACTGTTATTGGATTTGTTCGCGGCGGGTTTGCCGGCCAGCCTTCGCTATACACCGGAATCCACGGACATAGACCAACGCCGCTTGTTTCAAGACATAGCCGGGGAAAACGCCGGAACCTTGATAAATCATTTCCAGGAAAAAACATACGCCAACGCCCGGAAAGTTCTTGAACAACAGGGTGCTGAGGGGTTGTCAAAATTCAATTTGGTTTTGATAAACAGGCTGGCTGGCCTGGCGACGTATGGCGTTGTCTTGCCGCAGGACATCCAAACGGCAATAGATGCGAATGAAAATAATCAAAGAAAATTCATTGAACGCCTATTCTTCCAGGAAACCGGTAAAAAATCATTTCCATGCCTGCAGATGAAAGAGACAAGTTTCGGAAGTCAGCACGTACCGCCAACGACCTTACCAGAATCTTGGGCTGTATTATTTGACATTCAACTCCAAAACCGGTTTGTTTCTGATAGCTCATTTTGTTCCGCCGCCTTGGATATAATCGAAAAAGAAGCGCCCCGGCCATTTCTTTGCTATCAAGCTTATATTTTCAAATTGTTGGTTTTGCGTTTCGCCAAGGCAGGAAAATATGTTACCGCCGCCCGTTTTCGCGATTTTTTGCCGGACCCGTCGGTTCTGCCGGCTGAAATAAATGCCAAAATAGATGAGATTGCAGCGCTGAAAAAACATGAGCGATTGCAGCATGAAGGCATTGAAGCTTGGCGCAATGTTTTGCGTATGGAACCGCCTTGTAAGGAGTTGAAGGATTATCCGGTGCTGGGGTTCAAGCCGCAATTGTTCCAACGGATTCTACCAATAGTGAATATGGCCGCCTATCGCGAAAGAAATTGGGCAGAAGACCGCAGACATGAGCCGATGATCCAAGCCTACAAACTTTGCTGCCTGTTCGCCAATGACGGGCAAATAGCGGATTATATGAGGCAGCAAACCGATCCGCAAAGCAAGCAGCCGATTCATGATTTATGCCTGTTCGAACTGCCGCGCCGGGGAATATGGACGCCGCACGTTTGGGGCGATTTGGCGGTAAAATATGGCCGTGGCGCAACGAAATATTTGGCGCTTGCCCCCAAGATTGAGAAACATTTAGGATGGCCGCCGAAAAACTTGCAGGAAGTTCAAGACGCCGCGCCGTATGCCGCTTATGATAGAAGCAAGGAAAATCTGGCGCTTTCCGCCCTGTGCCTCGCGCATGGCGTTGCAGAAGACGCGTTTAACCGTGCCTTGGATTTAAAGCCGAAAACATCCGACAAACTACCTGATATTAGAATCGATGGCGCGGATATGGGTTGTCCCAGGTTTGTTTTCTACAAGTTGCCTTGCGGCGACCCTCGGGGATTGGTGTTGGGGCATTTGACCAATAACTGCCAATCCATCGGCGGGGCAGGAGAGCGTGCGGCGGTTCACGGCTTCACGTCGGAATATGGCGGATTTTATGTGGTAGTCAAAATCACGCCCGAGGGAGAAAAAATTGTGGCGCAATCCTGGGCTTGGCTGGATAAAGACGGCAAGCTGGTGTTCGATTCGATGGAGCCGAGTAGCGAGGCCTATCACCGCGCCGCGAGAATACTATACGTCCGCGCCGCGCAGGAGATGGTGCAAAAGCACAACGTGCCCGAAGTCCGATTGGGCAAAGGCGGCGCTACCCCTGTCATGCGGCTTAAGACCGCAGAAACAAGCTTGATGCCGGTGGATACCACCCCTTATGATTCTCGCAAACAATATATTTTATGTAACGCGGATGTATTGGCCGAATCCCAGAAAAGGGTGGCTGGGGAAAAACGCGTTAATGCAAGAGGCGAGTAGGGTTATTACCCAAAAACATAACTCAACATTTTATACCCCAACTTCGCCGCCATAAAATCGCAGGCGTGAAAATTGGGTTTGGGTGCTAATTCCACGATATCGGCGCCGACGACCTTGTTGTGCCTTGTGATCGCGCGCAATATTTGCATAGTTTCATCCCAAAACAACCCGCCGGGTTCGGGCGTGCCGGTCGCGGGAATCATCGACGCGTCGAAGGCGTCGATATCGAAGGTGATATAAATCGGGCCTTTGCCAATGGCCTTCAGCATCGCGGCGATGGTCCAATCTTGCTTGTCTTTGCCCCAGAATATTTCAATCCGTTTTCTGTTTTTTTCTAAAAACGGAATCTCCCCCGCCGAAATATTGCGGATGCCGATCGAAACCAGCTTGATATGCTGATGCCCTTTTTGATCCAAACAGCGGCGCAGCGCGGCGGCATGGGAAAACGCCTCGCCGTCATACCCGTCGCGCAAATCGGCATGGGCGTCGAAATGGACGATGGTCAAATCCTTGTGCCGTCTGGCAAATGGGCGGATCGCGCCCGCGGTGATCGAATGCTCGCCGCCGAAGACGAAGGGAAATTTGCCCGCGTCCAAAACGCCCTCGACCAGCTTTTCCAACTGCGTCAGCGCCTGCGCCACCGATTTTTTGATCGGCGGCGTTTTAAGGGTGGCGACGCCGTATTTGCGGTACGGCTCGCGCCATAATTCTTCATCGAACAATTCCACCTGGTGCGACGCCTTGATCATCGCCATGGGGCCTTTGTTCGTGCCGCCGCCATAGGACACGCTGGCCTCGAACCCAAAGGGAATTACCACCGCGCGCGCGTCTTTTGCGGGGTTGCTATTGTCGGAAATTCCAAGAAAGCCGGATTTGGGGGGGAGGTAAGTGAGTTTCAATGTCTTATACCCTATTGCTCGTCAAAAAAACGTCCTTGCCGGCGTCTGTCATTCCCGGATCTTCGATTTTGCGGGCAAGTATCTTGTCGATTCTGCTGCCGTCCATGTCGATGACCTCAAAACGGTATCCATATTTTTCGAAAACGTCTCTTTCGGCGGGAATCTTGCCAAGGCTGTAAAGCAAAAGCCCGGCGATAGTATCGTATTCCGGCGCGGTCTCCATTTGATCCAAACCCAAGCTCAATTTAACTTCGTGAATAGGGGTGATTCCGTCAATCAGCCAAGATCCGTCCTCGCGCTGGACAATCGGCATTTTCATATTGTAATTGGACGGCAACATGCCAACCACCGCTTCCAATATATCGGAAATCGTGATCAGTCCTTGCGTGACGCCATATTCGTCGACGATGATGACCATGTGCACGCCGGGCTTTTTGAATATATCCAGCACATTCAGCAGGGAAACCCCCTCGGGCAGCACGTGGGCAGGTTTGCAAATTTTTTGCGGGTCAAAAACCGTACCGGCCTCTATTGCCAGCAAAAAATCCTTTGCCGCAAGAATGCCGGTGACATGCCCGTCTTTGGCGTCCAGCACCGGATAGCGGGAATGGTCGGATTCTTTCAGGCATTGCAGGATCTTGTCCGCGCCGTCGCCATGCTTGATCGACACTATCTCTTTGCGCGGGGTCATGATGGATTTGACGTCGCGGTCGCCAAGATGGATGATCCTTTGCATGATGGCGAGTTCGGAATGTTCTATCGCGCCGCTTTCTGCCCCGGCGGTCATGACCGCTTGGACTTCGGCTTCGGTGATCTTTTCCTTTTTCTGCGCGATGCCAAGAAGGCGGCTTATCGCCGCAGCCGAAGTTTCAAGCAAGGTAACGACGGGCCCGCATAGGCCGGACAAGGCATACATCGGCCTTGCGACGATCATCGCCAGCGCCTCGGGGTGGTTCAGCGCCAATTGCTTGGGGACAAGCTCGCCGATAACGACGGAAAAATAGGTGATCAAGGAAACAACCAGGAAAATCGCGATGATTTCGCCATGGGGGTTGATAAAGGCCAGGCCGTTCAGGGGATCGGCAAGTTTTTCCGCGACCATATTGCCGCCATAGGCGCCGGCAAGAATGCCCACTAAGGTGATGCCAACTTGTACCGTGGAAAGAAACCTTCCCGGGTTTTCGGCAAGTTTCAGCGCCAGGGCGGCTTTTTTATTGCCGCTCTTGGCGGCTTGGCGCAGCAGCGGCTTGCTGGAAGATACGACAGCAAGCTCGGATAGAGCAAAAAAACCGTTTAGGATTAAAAGAAAGGCGATTATGAGGATTTCAAAAGTCATCACGGCACTGCATTATAAAAACATCTTCCCAAACGCGCGCTTCTTCCGGTTCTTCCAATACCCCCGGTGATACGCATCGCTCGCGAGCAGCGGCAAAACCGATCCAGCCTCGGCGAATACCATTTGTTCATACGCCACATCCACCTTGCCCCACGAACAGGCTTCTTTCAAAGTCGAGGAGGAGCAAGCGCCGTCGCGGGAATCGGCGACGGTGATTTGGACGGCGTATTTGTGCATTTCGACTTCCTTGCCCAAAATTTCGGCGCAAACCACCGTGTCTTGGACAAAGTTTTTGGGCACGCCCCCGCCGATCATCAGCAATCCGGTCGTGCCCGCCTTGATCTTGATATCGGTCAGTTCGCGGAAATCGGCGATGGAATCGATGGTCATGTGTTTTTTGGGATTGTCCACCTGATGCTTCACCAGGCCGAATCCGGCGGAGGAGTCGGTAAAGGCCGGGCAGAAAATCGGCACGTCGTTTGTATAAGCCAATTCGATTAGCGAGTTTTTCTTCTTCGCATGTTTGGTCAAATATTTGCCCATCTCCCGGATGAATTCGCGGGATGAATAGGGGCGGGCTTCTAAGCCGTTGGCGATTTCCAGAATCGTGTGGTCGCAAGCCTGCAATTCTTCTTCGTCGATATAGGTGTCATAAATCCGGTCGATATAAAGGTCGCGCAATTCGCGGTCGTCGACGCTGGATTGCGCCTGGTAATGCTTGAATCCTAAGGCTTCAAAGAAATCCATATCCACGATGCTGGCGCCGGTCGAAACGATGGCGTCGACCATGTTGTTGGCGACAAGATCGGCATAAAGCTTCATGCAGCCGCCGGCAGAGGTCGATCCCGCCAGGGTCAGGATCACCGAACATTCCGGGTCTTGCAGCATCCTATTGTAAATTTCCGTGGCCCGCGCCAGATCCCGGCTGGTGAACGACATGTGCCGCATCTGATCGACGATGGGACGCGCATCGAACGAGGTGATGTCGATATGCTTGACCGGCTGCGATAGCAGCTCGGCTTTTTTGTTGGGGGAGGGTTTCTTAGCGGGTTGCATTTCGACCTCGAAGCTGGGGTAATAGGGTATGGGGTAGCGGGGTAATAGGAAATTCTAATATAAATGTCATTCCCGCGAAAGCGGGAATTTAGTGTGGCAGTGGGTCAGTTTGAGCCAAACCAAACCGGTCATCCTTCGCTGTGCTTAGGAGTACAATTTATGAAGAATGCTGCGGATATGGATTCCCGCTTTCGCGGGAATGACAAAATTCCTCTATTACCCCACTACCCTAAACCCCATTCCCCCGCCTTAAGACATTTCCGCTTCATACGCTTCGCGCAAAGAGGCCAGGAAATTAAGGCGGGATACCGAATCGCCGTTCAAGGTGCGCCTATCGGTGCGGGGCATGAATTCGGGCGTTTGAAGCTGCGGGCTGTCCCATAACTCTACATTCAGGCATTGGTCGAAACCGTTAAAGCCGGACCGCATGGTGTTGCAATAGGCGCCAAGCTGGCCGATTTCGATCCAATCGCCTTCGGTGACGTCATGTGGCAGCACAAAGGGCCCCGGCATAACGTCCAAGCTGTCGCAAGTCGGGCCGTAGAAAATAAAGCCTTCCATGCGGGTTTTATGGTCGCTGCCGTTTTGGCGGATCAACCGTGTCGGGTAGCGGGATTTGATGATACCCGCGTCGAACAAGCTGCCATAAAGGCCGTCATTGATATAAAGCGCCTTGTCCTTGCGCGCTTCGACCCGCACGACCAGCGATCCGGCGTCGGCGACCATCGCGCGGCCGGGCTCGCACCATAATTGGCAGTGGCTGGGCAGGCGCAGGGCGGATACGCCCTCGCGGATCGCGTTCATATAGGCGCCCAAAGGCTGCGGCGACATGCCGGGATAAGCGGCCGGAAAGCCGCCGCCGACGTCCAGATAATCCAGCTCCACGCCGGAACGGGCGATGACTTCACCGGCCAGCTTTAAGGCGTGTTTAAAGGATTCCGGGTCCATGCATTGCGATCCGACATGAAAGCAAAGCCCGACGCGCTGCGCCACCTGATTGGCGTTTTGCAGTAATTTCACCGCATAGGGCGGCGACGCGCCGAATTTGCGTGACAAATCATGGGCGGCGGAACGGTTGGGCAGCGCCAGGCGGACATGGATGCGCAAATCCTGGGCCGATCCGGTTTCTTCGATCAGCTTTTGCAGGCCGTCTTCGGAATCGATGGCGAAATCGCGGATGCCAAATTCGAAATAGGCTTTGCGGATGGCCTCGCGGCTTTTGACCGGGTGCATGAAATACATCCGGGCACCTGGGGCGTGTTCGGCCACGGCGCGCATTTCGGCGACCGAAGCGACGTCATAATGCTTGACGCCAACGGAATGAAGGTTGCGGATCACAGAGCCGTCCGGGTTGCATTTTACGGCATAGAGCACGTCGCCCGGAAAATTGGCCAAAAACCACCGGGCGCGTTCTTGCAGCGCATGCGGGCGGATGCAATGCACGGGGATTTCCGGGCGCAATTCCTTGACCATAGCTTGTGCCGTCGCAAAAGACGGCATTTTGCCTGGGTTTTCGAGCGGCAAGCCGCCTTGCAGGGCTTCGGTCGAAGGACGGCCTAAAGGCCAATGGGCGAAACTGTATGACATTGATAATCCTAAATAAACTCTTAAAATCCGTTGCAAAAAATCGCGTAAGTTTCCCTTTGCAAGCCCGCCGCCAAAAATTTTGCGGCAAGATTGCGAATCGGCTTGCGCCGAGGATTTCGGATATCAATGTTGCAGGCTGAGGGGGATAAGCGAATCGGCCGCCAAAAGGCTGAGCCAATAACGTTGCATCCGCAAAGAAGCGGGGGAAGAAAGCCTAAAATACCTACGGGCTATAAGCCATAGCTTATGGCTCTGCTGTTTAAAAAGCGGCCCCAAAAGTAAAGGTCCTTTTACCATCGATCTGATTCCTTATACTACTTTGGGGATTTTGGGCGGTGCGTTGGCATATAACTTTCAACGTTTCCCGTCCGTCGGCCCCGAATCAACCAACAAAAAGGACGTCTACGTCGTTACATAACCACACTTTTGGCTGGGTCGCCGGGGTTATTATCCGGTCTGCCGGGAGGGGCCATAGGCACGTGCGTTCGCGTCTACTTATA
>JACCDG010179135.1_pt1 | contig 10926 bp, 4 predicted proteins | sample 7442471 | NCBI WGS metagenome assembly JACCDG01 (sample SAMN15323444, study PRJNA562643) | freshwater metagenome | isolation source: river surface water | place: USA:Blue River Watershed | collected 2017-08-17
CATCGGGTTGGTCGGTGGTGTCTCCACGACCGTTGGCCAAGTTGGCAATTAGCCCATAGGCAGTGACCAGGTTTTGTACTGCAGCCAGGGTACGAATGCTGTCACCTGTGACTGCGAGCGTGGCCAGTGCATCGTTGGCCAAACTGGTCATGTTAGCGTCCGTGATGCCCCCGACGCTGGACACGCCTGTATTGGTATATGTGCTCCATGTGGGAACGGTGCCAGTGTATTGGCCTGAGGTGGTCGGCAAGGAATCCTGATTGGCGTTGGCAAAGATCTGCAATGCCAATAGCGCTGAAGCAGCCCTGCTCGCAGCGGTGCTGACGCGTAGTTGTAGCTCAGGCCATGTGTCTACGAGGCTGCCATCGTCTGGGGTGTCGGCGATATCGCGCATAACCGCAGCAAAGTTGTCAGCAGTCACATCTTGGATATTGAGTTTGTTCTTGAGTTGATCGAGCGTCAAGCCAGATACATTGCGCGCTTGATCCATGACAGCAGAAACGGCATTGGCCAAGTCTTGAATTTCGGCGACGGTGTCGACATCTATTTTGTTTTTGAAGTCGATCACATCGCCTAACAAGCTGGCCTTGACGCTGTCAACGCCTTGCACACCAATCAGACCGTATTGCAAGTAATTGGGATTGTCTCCATTGGTCTTATTGTCCGAACCATCGGCCATCGCCAAAATTCGGTTGTAAGCGGTTACCAGATTTTGCAGGTCTTGCAGCTGTGGGATCTTGGCGGCATCGATCACGGCCGTGGCCAAGGAATTGTTGATGGCGTCGATGTTTTCGGTTGTCACACCTGTTACGCCTGCATCCTTGTAGTCCTGGACTACGGGCACAGCCACGGTGTTCACCAAATTAGCCGGATCCTTGTTGGCTTCGGCAAAGGCTTTGATGAGCGCAAAAGCGGTGCTGCCCCCTGTGGTCACGACGATCAACTTGTTAGTGTTGTCGGGCACGGCTCGAGTGTCGAGCACTGCGGTGTTGTCCGCGGTATCACTGATGCGACTGGCACCCAGTGACAGGCTATTGGCATCGGCCGTGATGCCCCCCGAATTGTCCGAGTCGCCCAAGGCCACTGTGTACTCAAACAATAAAGAGTTGCTGCCACTGCCGCGAACATAACTTGCCTGCCGGATGGCGTTGCCGACTTTGATGTTAAAAATCGGTATGCCAATCACCTGGGTGACCTCGCTCATGGTCACGATGACCCTGACTTTGTCGCCATCCACCAAGGTGCCATCCGTGAACTCGGTACCGGTCCTAGCGACGATTCCGCTGAGGGTCACATTGGTGATGGTAGGACCTTGCGTGTCAATTGCGAGGTTGGGCAACTCCACGATGGTGCTGATGGTGCCCAGATTGCCTGCGGCGTCCTTGAAGCTGCCTGCATTGATTGTCACTGTCGGGGTATTGTTTCCGGGCGTGAATGTCACATTATCAGTAGCGCGGAACAAGGCGGTGCGGGTACTCCCGGTGCCCGATAGGGCCAAAAATGTACCCACTTTCAGGCTGCCCACCTGTGCCACAACCAGATCGTCAATGCCGAAAGAGTCTTTGGGGTCTTCGCTGAAGGTGAAGGTGTAAGTGGCGAAATCGCCCACTTTAAGGAAAGTTTTGTCGCACTCGACTTTGATCAGCACCGGAGGGTCTTTGTCTACCAGCACTGGCACACTTTGGGCGACAACCGTCGTGATCGCTGTGCCCGCCACCGTCGCCGCGAGCTGCGCCGACACGGTGTAGGTTTTTCCGGACACGAGTTGGCTAGTCCAGCTGGGGTTATTGGCCAAGGTCCAAGTGAAATCCGTGACTGTGGGCAAGCCCGTGGTGAGTTCAAACGACCCCACACCGTCGGCGCTGGTGAACTTGATGCTGGTGATGCGCGCGTTGGTGACCACATCCAAATTGGTACTCGAAATCTTGCCGGTCACCACCAAGGAGTTAGCTGCAAATTCAGCTTGATTGATGCCGTCGGTGAAACCGATGCCATTACCGGCGAAGGCTACTTCCATCGACGGATCGACGGCGTTGAAAGTCCAGCCGGCATTGGCAGACACCCCTTCAAAAGCGGCGCCGGCTGTGGTCTGGAAAGCTCCATTCTCGACAGTGGCACGGTATTGATGCCCTTTGAGCAGGTCGTTCGTCGGGTTGATGGTCACGAAAACACCGTCGATTCTGACTTGCGTCGTGTCACTCGCATCGATTCGTGCCCATGGGGAATCGGGTGAGCCCAAGTCAGTGATCACAATGTATTTACCCGCCACCGCGTTGACTGAGGCGCTGAACATCAAAACCAGATCGGATGAGCTGCCAATCGGACCGCTGGTTTTGCTCAAAAGGGTCAGATCAGCGGTATTGATAGTGACTTTTTGAATCGCGCTTGCACCCGCTTGATTGCCTGCGGCGTCGGTGAGGTACGCCTCGATCGTATGGTCACCAGCAGTCAGCGGTTTGGCCCCCGTGTTGTCCAGCGTCCATTTTCCGCTTTGGACAACGGTCCATTGCAAGACACCATCGATTTTCACAGCCACATGTGTGCCATCAGCTGCATTGCTCACGCCTATGTAACTCAAGGTGGTGTCGCTGGTGATGAAGTCGCTATCGCTGGCTCCGGTGTCATCGATGATGGCCGTGATGGCAATGGTTTTGTTGATTAACCCTGGATCAGAATTTGGGTCTACGCGGGTATCCACCACCACATGCTGGCCAAAGGTCACCACCTTGGGCAAAGGGGTGTTGCCGTCAAACAGTTGTGCGCTCACGGTGTAGTCTGCATCGGCCAAGGTGGCGCCATTGCTAACCTGCCAGCGACCTTGCCTGATCTCGCCGCCGAGCATGATGTCATCTTGATTGGCGCGCTTCAGGGTCAGGATTATCTTGGTCCCATCGGCTGCATTGCTGGAGCCGCTGAAGACCAGGATGTTGTCACTTGTGACAAAGTCGTCGCTGCGATAGCCGCGGTCTTCGCTGATGGCATCGAATGCAAGGCTCAGGTTGATGTACAGAAGGTTTTGCAATTCCAAAAGGGTGTCGCTTGCATCAGCGCCAACCCTGCCAATGGCGGCGATCAGTGCACTCAGGTTGTCGCTTGTAACCCCACGTATGCCTAGCGCCGTGAAGTCTGTCAATGTCAAATCGGCGTCAAGCCCTGCTGCCTTGTCTTGCACTGCATTGGCAATTTTGATCAGCTGATTGATTTCTGCAATTCTGTCGACGCCTGTGCGTACTTGCGCATCCACAATGTCGTTGAGCAAGCGCACGCGGTTGCTACTGTTGGCACCTGTTTGCAAGTTACCCGCTTCAACACCAAGGAGCTGGTAGTCAAGAAGAGTTGGCGTGTCAGCGATCGTGGAATTGCCCCCAATCCCATCGGCCATACCCAACACTTTTCGATAGGCATTGACCAAGGCTTGCAACTGATCGATTGTGCGTACGCTATCGGCCGTCACATTAAGCGTGGCTAGTGCATCATTGAAAGCAGCAGCATCCTCAGCACCGACCGATCCCGTGATGCCAGCTGTCAAGTAAGTAGTAGGTGTTGGAGGTGTTCCCTTGTAGCTGAAACTTCCCAGCACAATAGGTTGCGAGTCGGAGTTATCCTGCGCGAAATCAACAATCGCTTGCAATGCTGTGCGAGAGTCGGTGCCACCGTTGACTCTGTCCACGATGTTTTGCAACTCCGCAACGGTGTCGACTTCGCTGCCATCGTTCAAGGTTTCTTGTATTCCTCTCAACACCAGCGCGAAGTTATTGTCAGACAGACCCGTGATGCCTAACTTTTCCAGCTGGATTTTGCTCAAATTACCGCCGTCTTTGGCCGTATCCATCACCACACTCACAATTTCTGAGAGTGTTTGTATTTCTTTGACAGTGTCGACATCTACGAACATCTTGCGGTCAATCACCTGGCTCAAGAGTTTCACTCTGGCATCACGCAATGCGGTGTTGAGCTCTAAGCCCTTCACACCTATCAGGGTGAAGTCGTCGCCGGTTGGCAAAGCACTATCGGATTTGTCGGCTTGGCCGTTTGCGGCGGCGAGTACAAGCAAATACGCATTGACCAAACTCTGAAGTCGTGGGACTGTGCTCACACTTTCATCTGTCACCACTGATGTCGCCAGGGCATCATTGATAGAAACGACATTGGTTTCTGTGATGCCAATGATCCCTGCTGTCTTGTATGTCTCAACACTTGGTGCCAAACCTTGGTAGCTTCCGGTTAATGTGGGAGACGAGTCGGTGTTGTCCTTTGCGAACTTAGTGATCGCTGACAGTGCGATGACAGGTGCTTTGCCAACGATGTTTTGTAATTCTTGAAATGTGTCTACGCCGGTGCCGTCATCTGCTGTGTCTTGAATTCCCTTCAGAACAAATGACAAGTTGTCAGCCGTCACTCCAGTGATGCCCAACTTATCCAACTGCTCTTTGCTCAAATTTCTACCATCTTTGGCAGTCACGATGACCTCAATCACAATATCTGCCAGCAATTGGATTTCTTTGACTGTGTCAACCTCTACCAAAGCTTTGCGATCAATCACATCACTCAGCAGTTTCACTTTGGAATCACGCAAAGCTGCACCAACCTCGACTCCTGTGACGCCGATCAGCGTGTAATCATCACCGGTTGGCAAACCCAAAGTCCCTCCACCATCAGCTTGTATATTGGCCGCATTGAGGACTTTGATATACGCGTTGACAACTTGCTGTAACTTTGCAGCGGTACTCACGCTTTCTCCCGTGACCACTGCCGTTGCCAACGCATCGTTGATGGATGTCACATTCTCGGCAGTCACACCCAAAATGCCCGCTGTTTCATAGGTTTCTTTAATTGGAGCGACCCCTTTGTAACCCCCTACCACTGGCAATGATTCGGTGTTTTCTTGCGCAAACTTCACGATGGCAGCTTGAGCGTCTTTGACGGCTTGGGTGTTATCCTGCGCGCCAGCTCCGCCGCCGCCACCTCCTCCGGCTGCAGCGACAGCAAGACCTACCCCCAAGACCGTCCAACTGACTCCTGAAGCTGCGACGGGTACGACGAGTGCAGCTGCCATTTCAGCATCTTTTAACTGACCATCACTCCAATTGCTATTGAGGCTAGTTGCGCCATCGGCTTCTGTTTCACTGAAAAGTACTTTTCCGGGCACCTCTTCTGCATCGGAGAATGTGATTGAGAAATCCTCATCAGTGACAGCGTTCAACGCACCGTCTCGAATCAGAATTTTTCGAGTTGATTTCATGATGATCACAAAATCTGTATCAACCACCTCCACGCGCGCGATATCTTTTCTAAATACATCGATGCTCACAGAATTTTTCGATGTAACTGCTTTACCTGAATTGATTTTTTTGGGTGCCGCCGATGTAACAGCGGGCAGTGTCTCTGAAGGTGCAGAGGTATTTTTTTCAGTGATGGGTGTGGTAGCCATAAATTTCTCTACAAAAATGAATTTGCAACAAGGTAACTTGTCAATCAATCAACTTACTGCGTGACATCGCTGAATTGCGACACCAAGTGGGTGACAAGACGTTGGTCGATCCGATGCAGCGTGTTGGCTATTTCTGCCAGGGTGTGCTGTTGGGTGGTTGTGATCCGGTACAGATCTGCGATCGATTGATCGGTGTTAGAGCGTTGAAGATAGGCTTGAACTTTGATCCAGGCGTCTTGCCAGTAACTTGTGCGCGGCACACTTTGGCGATAGCGGTCTTCTGCTTTGATGCTCTCTCGGACAGCAGCAATCAAGGTTTGTGTAGATTCTGTAACGCTCACAATTTCACGGCGTAGCAACTGTGTTTCGTGATGGCTTTGATCCTGATGCTGCTGAATCAGTTGATGCAATGCATCATTTCTTCGACATTGTTCAATCAACGCCTCTTGAGACACTTGGGATGTTTTTCTTGATACCTCTTCTGTCAGTGCTTTACTCGACTGAATCACGCTAAGAACCTCAGTTCGTAATGCTCGCGATTCTTTTTGGAGCGCCTCTTGCTGAATGCGCATCAGTGCGTTGAGTTCACCCCACTGTTTGGATTGCTCTTGGTGTGCTCGCTGCGTCGCAAGTAATGTTTGCTTGACGATCTGCCACTCCAGAGGATTTGAAAATGACCTTGTGAACTCTTCGTTTGATGCATCATCTTGCTCCAAGATTTCTGCACGCCTAACCAGCATATGAACCTGATTGATCAGTGCATGACCAATTTTTCCAACCGCCAAGATTTGCAAGCCCAGCACCAAGGACCCCAACAGACCATACAAAGATGCAACAAAAGCTGTCCCCATGCCTCGCATGGGATCTTGCAAACGACGAACCATGTCTGCAAAAATATCGACTGGATTAGCATTCGCGTTACTGGTCTGGACCAATGCACCAAATAGTTTTCCGAGGTCTTCAAGCGTACCTAGCAGTCCTACAAACGTACCCACCAATCCCAATCCGACCAAGGCCCCTGATAAATATTGAGGCAAGGACAATCGATCATTGAAGCGTTCGTTGACTGCGCTGATCTCTTGTTCGACTACGGCTTGTCGTGTACCTGAATTCAGCGGTCGCTCTCCGAGCATGATTTGATACATTGGCAACAGATAAGACTGCCAACCTAACTGCGATACAAGTTGCTTGCGCCGACTGGGGTGTGTTTGCCCCCAAAGCGAGACCAAGTTTCCCTCGATGGTGTAGCGATACAAGGTGATACTGGTCAACACCACACCGATAAAGAATGCACCAAGGATGACAAACACCAACTCGGGATGCGGCGTCGAGGCGATAGAAGATACAACAGCCTGACGGAATAAAAAGACTGCGGCAAAGACAACCACGAAGGCTGGCATCAAAGAACCGACCCAATGCCCCAGAACAGTTAACTTTCGCTGCAGGCTCAAGGCGTTGCTTTTGTGCTTTTTCGTAAGCGTTGGGGGGACTGAGGTTTGGGGCATGAGGGGACCTTTCAAAATCTATGACTACATTCAGACGGTTCAAGGATTACGCTGAATCACAAGCACAGTGCGCTCTAGCTCAGAAGAAACGATGAGGGGTTCGGGGGCAGGAATCACCTGCAGTTGGATTTGCGTTGAAGACACTCCCGCAGAAATCAACGCTTTGCGCACTGAGACCAGTCGCGCAAACGCCTCTCTGGACAAACGTTCATTGGTTGGGTCACTGATCACGACCAGCGACCATTTCTTTTGTGACGAACGGTCTATTTCAGCGATCCATGCCCCCATCGGAGATGTGGTGTATTGATTGATCTCAAATGCGACGTGGGTAACAGAACCGCCATTAGCCAAAAAGCTGATGAATTGCTCCACCGTGGTGTAAGTGCTACCGGAAGCTTTAGATCCGATACCCTCACCACCTTTAGCTACCGGGTCGACAAAACGTATCTCTTTGACATGCAGAGACTCGTTTGGCTTGGGGGCCTCATAAACAGGATCGAGCCTTGAGGGCGGTGGCAATGAGAGCGATGCCACCAATTCGCGGCGCAGCCTTTGTCTTTCTTGCTCTGTGCTTGCTTTTCGCAGTGCTTCCAGCTTGAGCTGCGTCGCACGCTGCTCTGCCAAGAAGGCTTCTCCATTCAAAGACACCAATCCAATCGTGAATACACCCACAAGGAACAACAGGTTGAGCACCACATTGATCAAAGCGTCCACATAGGCGGGCCAGAAGTTGATTTCTTCTCGCGTCACTTGCCCCATCACCGTCCCCTTCCAGAGTTAATGGCATCCTTCGGCGCGATGTAAACGACAATTTCGCCTTGGGCATAACCCGGCGGAGGTGTCATAGACTTTTGCAACCGCAATTCAATTTGTCGCTCAGCGATGTTTTGTTCCACCAAAATCTTGCGAGCTGACAACATGAGTCTGTAAACCGTACGCTCCATCAAGTCGTTACCAGACAATGTGGTGGACCAAATCAACCATGGGCCATCGATTGCACCTTTGATTTGCTGAATGGAAGCAATGACTTCAGCGCGTTGTGCAGCAGGGATATCAGAAACATTTGCTCCGAACACCAGCTTGATTTGCCGTAATGGGGTTCCTGGTTTGATGTTTTCCGGCTCTTGATCCAAACTGATTGGCTTGGGTGTGGGAGACTTGGTGGACCGCTCAGGTGAAATACGTTCTGAAGATTTGGTTTGAGCCACCAAAAGAGGATCTGCTCGCAAAATCTCTTTCATATATGCTGCGACGAGACTTCCCACCTGCGTTAATGCGAAGACCAAAATGGCCAAAAGCAAAAGCAAGCTGAGCACAAGGCTCGCAACTGCAGCCACATAGCCTGGCCAAATCGATGGGGCATTGTTTGAAAGTTTCATTTCGTAATCGGCCGCCGCTCCAAATTAGTCGTGTTCGCAGCCGTCGTACGACAAGCAGTCTCGAAACACAGTGGAAAAGCCTCACACGGGCTCACTTATACCGGGAATTATGTAACTATTGTATTAGTATTCTATTTTAGGATAATTAAATAGAATCATTAAAGTAGGGTATTAATCCTATACAGATATGAACCTGATAAGTGCCAATTTTGCGAGTATTGAGAAAATTGATGAGCAGCCCTGACGTGCGTCAGCCTGCTGAACTGGGGCAAGTTGCCCCAGCTTTACAACACGATGTGGGTGCTGATTTGCTGATCCACCAACAAATTGGCGGTTCCGTTTTGCCACAACACATAGGTGTGTTGGGCCAAAGCGGCGGTTTGTTGCGTGTTTGTCCAACCTGCGCTGTCAAATGTCACTTGCTGGGTGGCATTGCCTGTGATCAAACATGTTTGCTGGCTGTTGGCCAACACATCGGACAAGTGCACTTGATAGTTGGCCCCATCGGATTGGGTTTGAAGGTCGACCCTGAATGTTGCCGATGCCACCATGGCTTCTTGTGTATTGAGTGGATGGGTGTTGAACAGCACATCGGCTAGGTCATGCTTTTGTCCATCGGTACTGGTCCATTGCGATACCAGCGATAACAAGTTGCCATTGTTCTCTGTGCTGCCAGTCACAGCGCTGAGATTGATCGATTGCACACCCAAATCCATCAATGAATGCAACTCTGTGATTGGGCTTTGACCATCGCCATTGGTATCGATCCACACGGTTAGATTAGCAAACATGGCGTCTTGCGCATCCATCACATTGTCTTGGTTGATGTCGTACTGCTTCAGGGCTTCAAAGCCATCGCTTGCTTGGCTGCCATCTGCCAAGCGGGTGCCACTGCCAAACAACTCCGTGCCGTTGTTGATGATGCCATCGTAATTGAGGTCAAGTGCCAACAGCCCATCATGGCCATCAGTCCATCCGGTTTTGCTGAGCTGCCCCGTGCCCTGTATGTCAAAAGCGACGCCTTGGTTAACGGCGTTGGTTTGTACACCATCACCATTGAGGTCAAGCACCAACGGGGTGGAGCGAACGGTGTAATCAACCACCACAATCTTTTTGGACACCAAATTGACGAGTGTGTCATTGAGGCCAGTGTTCCAACCATTGGTGAAGGTGATTGTTTTTTCAACTCCTGCAGGAAAGTTACCCAGGCCATCTACATCGATTTTTAGGACAGCGTCGGAGGTGTTGCTTTGACTGACATTCAAAAAACGGGCCAAGGATAATTCGTCGCTGCTACTGCTCAAGCCCTTGCTCCACAAAATGCCAGCCAAGCTGATCATGTCACCATCGGAGGCCATGAAGTCAGTCACGGTGTCGGTGCCAGTGTCACCTCTTAACCATGCGAATGTGTCTGCGCCTCTTACTGAACCGCCGACTGGATCGCCTGTCAAGGTGTCGTTGCCGCCGTAACCGGCCAAGTAATCATTGCCTGCAGTGCCCGTTATGTTGTTGCCGACTTTGGTGCCCGAGAGTTGGGTGTCGTTGAATTTGAATAGAGCCGTTTGTGCGACAGCCGCCTTGTTGCCACTGATGTCTTCGACATTGGTTGAATTGATCGTGATTGTGTTTGCCAGCGTGCCGTAAGCAGGGGCTTGCTGCTGCACAGGGGTGGACACCAAGGCACTCTTGCCTGCCAGTCCACTGCTGCCGTTGCCGTTCAAGAGGTAAGCAGCCTGAAGGCTGGTCGTATCAAAATTGCCCAGCATGTCACTGGTGACTTGGGATGCAGTGCGTGCGCTGTCGTAAATGCGCAAATCTGAGAGCGCGCCGTAAAAATTGCCGTCGCCGTAAGCGCTGTGTCCTACATAGTTGTAGATGAATGTTTTACCAGCCCCAAAATCTGTACCCCAAACAGCCCATAAGCTGTCATTTAAACCCTTGGTTCCGCTGACAACATTTCAATTGATATACAAAACAACATTGGCGTTGCTATCAATTGTCGCGGCTACATGAAACCATTTGCCGGCAGAAAGCTCGCCTGGGCTTGTGATGTAAGAGCCTTTGTATTGGTCACCAGCAGAACCTTCGTCGCTGTATCCAATGCCCAGAGTGCCATCGTTGAAGTAGAACATCCTCAAATTTTGAACGCCAGCCCCTCCAACACTTAAATCGACAAAGCGCGGCACGACGTTATTGATAGCAGGAAACGCCGTGATGTACGCCCACATCTCAATAGTGATATGTGCTGCCACACGAATTGAATCGCTTATCGTGGCATAGCCTGGGATATTGTTAAAGGCCAACACACTTTGGTTTGGTGCAAAGTTGTACGTTGGGTTGACACCTCCATTCACCAAAAAACTGGTGGCGTACTCTGTGCCCCCGACCGTGTGAGCGTCGATGGGCGTCACACTTGGACTGGCGCCCCAAGCTTTTCCGTTGTCGAGGGACAACGCAGATATCGTGATCAAAGAGGTCTTAACCGCTTCGCTGAAGGTCAGAACAAACTGGTCCCCTTTGATGCCATCGTTGTTTCCATCCAACGCAACGAGGGGGTGAGCACTCAATAGCTGCGGTGAGAGGCCATCGCTGATCACCATGGTGGCTACCG
>JACCDG011140431.1_pt1 | contig 10926 bp, 6 predicted proteins | sample 7442471 | NCBI WGS metagenome assembly JACCDG01 (sample SAMN15323444, study PRJNA562643) | freshwater metagenome | isolation source: river surface water | place: USA:Blue River Watershed | collected 2017-08-17
CTGTTGTTGGCGCGCGCGTAAACCGTTGTACGGTAATGGTTACGTTGAGCACCGTGCGTTTTTTTGCTTCGTGTGAAAGGTGCGCAATGTAATATCGGTAGGCTTGTTCGGTAGGAATTCTGCCTGCTGAAGTGTGCGGTTGGGTAATAAACTTTTGTTCTTCAAGCTCCGCCATGTAATTTCGTACTGTTGCCGAAGAAACTGTGAGGCCAAAAGTGTCACACAGTTCTTTTGAGCTTACCGGCTGTGCCGTTTGCACATACCGCTCTACGATGAGCTTGAGGAGTTGAGCGAGCCGTGGTTCGAGCATAAAAAGAAATTAGCACTCATAATTATAGAGTGCTAATTCTTCCTGTCAAGATATATTTCTCCACCCTTATCCTCTTATTCCAAAATCAAAATCTCGCTCCGCGCGCGAACGCGCTTGTTCTGCCATGCTCTCTGAACCTGTAGCGTGTAGTGTATTCATATACGCACGCACACCTGCCGCTCTTCGCTTGCCCTCCTCACTCCTTTGCTCCTGATCTCTTCGTAAAGACTCTGCCACTTCTTGTTGGCGTTTTTGCAATTCCTGCATCGCGCGTGCTCGTGCCTCCTGCGCCATGCGAGCTCTCTCTGTACTCGACGTTTTTCCCTGATCGGAAGACGCCTCCTGCGGCACCACCTCTACATTACCCACATGATTTCTTTGCAGGTTTTCTATGTATAGTATTTGATTCGTATTCCAACCTGCCGCTCGCAATATTTCCTCGCCTCTTCTTGTAACATTTCCCTTTACATCAAAAATATCGCCTCGGTTGGCAAATTCTTGTCGGCGCGCTTCCCACGGATCTTGCACCTCAAGTTCTGCTCTTCTTTCCTGTGCCGCTCGCGCCTGCGCCTCTTGCGCTTCACGCGCCGCACGTACACGAGGATTTTCTCGTGGAGTACCCATTTTTGCTTGTACATTGCCTGGCACGCCGCGCATAGGGGCGCCGTATCTCCTTCCTTCATGCATTACCATAGTATTCATCCTTCAAGAGTTTGATATTTTTTTGCCATTTCATTCCAGCTTCGTTTTCCTAACTTTGCTTTTTTGAGCAATCCCGCAAAGTGCGCGCCTCCAAGAATAGACGGGATGATGACAAAGCTTGCTCCCAAAGCATAGCACCGCGCGGCATCGTCGGAATGTTTTGCGGTAACTACCACGAGTGCTTTTGATTTTCGCGTGCGTATGTAATCGAGAATATCGGCATTCACTGCCATGTCGGGGATTGTGGAAATAACCATCTTCGCCTCATCGATGCGCGCCAACTTCAGCACCTCTTCACTTCCGGCGTCGCCATAAAGGACCGGGATGTGTTGTTGCTTCAGGCGCTCAACAACACTTGGATTAAAATCAATGATTTTGTAGCGATGTGTTACCTCTTCAACCATAGGAAAAATCTCCTGTCCCATGCGATCGAATCCGAGCAGTACCACTTGTGATGTGTGCTCGCTTATCGGCTCGCTATCTACCGTACCCTCTCGTAAAAATGCAATGTGCCGCGAGAGGAATTCGAAGATAGCCTCGTTGTAGGTAATAAGATACGACGATATGGCGATGGTAATGAGTCCTACCATTGTTGCAAGTGCGAGTGCTCCGCCCTCTACCAGTCCTGCGGCAATGCCTCCCCCAATGAGAATGAAGGAGAACTCACTAATTTGCGCAACGGTTGTTCCTGCTAAAAATCCTGTGCGCGGATGATAGCCCATGAGTTTCATAATGAGCATGACGATGATCGGATTTCCAATAAGCACAAACGCCGAGAAAATCATTCCCGGTACAAGAAGTGAGCCTATGGAGTCGAACCCTAAATGCGTTCCGAGCACGATGAAGAAAATTACCAGGAAAAAGTCGCGGACAAAACGAATTTTTGACTCAATTTCATGCTGGAACCCCGAACCTGCAAGGGCAATTCCTGCCATGAGGGCACCTATTTCAACGCCAAACCCCAAGAGTTGCAGACCTCCTGCCACTGCAAAGCACCACGAAATGGCAATGAGAAAAAGGAGTTCCTGATTTTTTGCCGCAAAAGTAAATAACCGAGGAATAGCAAACTTTGCCAAAAACCATAACGCCGCAACTGCCGCAATTGCTTTTGTAAACGATGTTGAAATCATTGCCGATAGCGTTCCGCCGTCGGCATATGCGGAGAGTACCAATAACAGCACCATGGCCATGAGGTCTTGTACGATCAGTGCGCCTACCGCAATGCGTCCGTACAGCCTATCGATGTCTTCCTTATCGGTTAGCATTTTTACGATAATAATCGTTGAAGAGAATGCAAAACCGACGGCAAGAAAAGCGCTTGTCCAGCCATCGAAGCCGAGCGCATGTCCAATGCCCCACCCCGCCGCCGATGTCACAATCATTTGCGCAAAGCCTGCCGCAACTGCAACAAAGCCCACGTCTTTAATGTTCTTCCAGTTGAGATTTAATCCTACGATAAACAACAGAAACGCCACACCAACACGCGAGAGCGTTTCGAATACCTCTGCTGATTGCGCGAATCCGAGCGCGGCGGGTCCTACAATAATTCCTGTAAAAATGTATGCGATAACGAGTGGCTGTTTGAATGTGTATGCAACAAGCGAAAGTGCCCCCGCGGTCATCATGACTGCGGCGATTTCGAGAAAGAGTTCGGAGAACATAGCTATGGAGAAGTATAGCAAGAGCACGTATTCTCTAGGCGCTCATCATGCACACTTGCTATACTTTCTTCATATGTCTGAATTTTCTCGAGGACGTTCTCCCGAAACGCCCGCTCTCGCTCAACAAGAAGCACATGGCCTTAAAGTGAGTGAGGCCGTAGATCAACTCCGCGTGCTTCTTGGTAGTTATTCGAACGCTGCGCTCGCTAAAGACCTAAAAAAACTTTGCGAACAGCAAGACGATATTGGCAATCTCGCTCGCGCATACGAAACAAATAAAAAAAATGGCATAGCAAGAGAGCTCATTGACGCTATTATTTCAGCATATCCTGAATCTGCACCGGACGGCTGGCATGGTGTTAACGCGCTTGCAAAAGAGCTTGCATGTTCACTCGACACGCTCCGTCCTACTCTAGAAAAATGGCTTACGCTCAAAAGCCTTCCTGCCAATGCGCTCGAGAGTCGCGAAACATGGGCGCCGCATGCTGCACTATTTTATGGATATATTCGTTTTGCACGCGAATCTAGAGGCCATCAAACATTTTTCTTCTCTTCAAGCATGGCTGACGAGCTTCGCCTCATGCTCAACGAGAGCGCGAGAAGCGTTATTCCTCGTACATCCGCTAATACATCGGGACGCTCTTCACCCGGCTCCTCACGAAAGGCCGAGTCACGCCCCACCTCGCCTCTTGCGAGAGGCGGAGCCACCCCAAGTTCCCCATCTCAGTCTTTAGAACAAGCACTGAATGCCGGTCTTGGCATTACCGAAAATAATCGACAGGAAAGAATCAACGATCTTCTTCGCCGTGTTCGTGTACTGCTCCAAAATAGATCTCTCGTATCCAGAGACCACACTTTACTTCAACAAGCAGAGCGATCACTTGCGCGTGAAGGCGTGGCCGATCGAGACGCTCAGTATTACGGCGATATTGTTCGCAGAATTGAGCAAGACCTCGGGCGCCGCTCGCGCGAGGACTAGGAAATAAAAAACGAGCGACGGCATAGCATGCGGTCGCTCGTGCGTTTTTTTCCCTACAATTTTGCCCGCGGGGGGCTGTAGGGGTTGTCCGTGGGGGCGGCGCCCCCGTCCTCGTCGTCGCCGCTCTCGTCGTCGTCATCATCGCTGCCCCACAACAGGGCGACGACGACTCGATGCACCGCGTCCGCATGGCGGAACGCGGCGACGAAGACGCTCAGAGCAAACCCCGCTATGACGGCGAGGGTGAGGGCGATGTTACTCGGAATTTCGACTATCACCACGCCTCACCTCCTGTGGTAGTGGAGCTTTATACTAGCAAATTTTTTGCTTTTTTCAAGAATTTCATGCCAAAAACCACCATAATGTGCGGCGGCAAGCACTGCACACTCCTCGAGATAACCAAGAAATAAAAAACGAGCGACGGCATAGCATGCGGTCGCTCGTGCGTTTTTCCCTACTGCTCCGGCGGAGCGTAGGGACTTTTGGGGTCGGGAGAGGTAGTGCCTCCCCCGTTTTTGCCGTCATCATTGCCCCGCGGGGCAATGAGCCGGCGTGCGAGAGCGAACGCCGCGTCCGCATGGCGGAACGCGGCGGCGGCGATTGCCGCCGAAACCCCCGCCAAAATGGCGAAGGCGAGGGCGGCGTCGATCGGGGTGATGACCACCATGCGTCACCTCCTTGGTGGCAATGGACCTTTATACTAGCATATTTTTTGCTTTTTTTCAATGTTTTTATCAAAACAACCACCTTTTTGCGTAAGGTGGTTGTTTTTTCTTGTATTTTCTGCTTTCTTTATTAAGCCTTTTCTTTGGAGATCACGTGGAAAAAACTCTTGCGGACATCAAGCGGACGCTTGATACGCGCGGCATCTTTTTACGGTCACAAATTCGCCTCCCCCCTGACAACAAAGACATTGTTGTCGTGGTGCGCTTTTCTGACCATACGCCCCTCAGTGCGGTCATTGTGGCGTATGAACCCGAAGCGTTCGGCTTTTCGCCACCATCGCCCAAAGTTCGTTTTGTTCGGGAGGATGATGGGAGTTCGGTTTCTGCGTTGCGTGATTTTTTTGAAGCGTTGACGCCGCCAGTCAGCGCTTAAAATAGCTCCCGCTCTTCTCTCGTCCGGCTCGCCTCATACGCGGGCCGGTTTTTTTATGCCGCAATTGCTTCTTTTACCGGATGCCACTTACGAATATCACGCGTTGGACGAATGATGCCTTTGTGATGTGCGGCGGCGAGCACTGCGCGCATACATGCGTAGTCTTCTGGGAAATGGTGCGTGCCCGCGAACCATGTTTCGGGCGCTTGCGCATATGCACTCATAATTTCTTGTGGCGTCATCCATGCAAATTTTTCTACCTCTCCCTTTTGTGGAACGAGCGATTCGATGGGAGCATCGCAATGCACCACAATATCCATTACCCATAAACGTGCCGATTCGAGTTTGCTCGTTCTCCATGGCAAAAATGCCGACGCTGGCATAACCACTCCCGCCTCTTCTTCAAGTTCTTTTTGCGCATTGCTCAAAAAATCTTCTCCTGAACCTACATGTCCGCCTAGATGCGTTGACCATCCTCCTGGGAGTCGCTCTTTTTCGAGAGACCGCTGATGACACAATATTTTTCCTGCACTATTGACCACGTACACGTTCGTTGACTGGCACCACGCTCCCTGTGTAATTGCTTCGTGACGAGGCAAGCTGTACCCAAGTGGAGTTCCTGACTGTTCGCAAACAATATCGAGATGTTCTGACATATTTTTACAGATAAATAAAAACGCCGTATGCGAGCACGACGTTGTTATTTACAAGATAGATTCTCCACACTTTCACCAACGTCCGGCGCGTGGCCGGACAAGAAATGTGACGTTGTATCTTACAAATATTTTCGCCGTTTTTCGTATAGCAATTTTAGTATATCATTTTCTCTTTTTTTGTCATTTTTCCTTTCTTTTTCGTGCTACACTATAAGCAGTCTTAATGCTTTTTGTGCAGAAGTCTTCTTTCCTCTTCCCTCTTCTTTTTGGCATCTTTTTCTGGAGTTGGAGCTTGCTCTTTCCTCATACTGCATTTGCCGCTCCCGATTACCTGACCGATGGCGAACAGCTTCTTTCTCCCTACTCTTTTCTTGAACCTGAAACTTCTTGGAGAATAGATACGAGTACCGTCGGCGAGGCAAGTATTACCAGCATTACTCCCGATTTTGCCGGCCCCAGCGATACCGGCATTGAAAGTACCGAAGGGTGGGCTGAAGATGTTTTAGAAAATGTTGATGATGGTGTTTTCCCCGTGCCTCTGCCATCGGCAACGTCTTTCAATGGAATATCAACCGAAACCGTATGGTTTGGTTCGAATAGTTACATATTCTTTGACGGCGGGTCTTCGCAATACTCCAACCTTTCCTTCGACTCCCCCGGGCGTGCTGGTCTTTCCGTTTGTGCAAGTGACCATTCATACCAGCGCCTCCTGCATCGCACAGAAGAAGGTACGAATAACGTTCGTGTGCGCTACGAAGGAGCCGCGTCAACAAGCGGAACTGTTGGCTTGCCTGAAGTTGTGTATGAGGCGGTTTTTTATCCTGGACAATCGTACTTCGATATTCACGTAGGGCATCATGCAGGGTGTACCGATACGCAATTCGATCCTGAAATTCGTGGTCGCGCCACCGAAGGCTACACGCTTACCGGATCTCTGGGAACGTGGTACATCGGCTCTGCCCCGCTTACTTTTTCTTATCAGTGGACAAAGTACGATGCTGAAAACGATGTCTGGAATCCTATTGCAGGAGCAACCCAGAGAAGTTACGTTCTTACGTCCGATGATATTGATTCATTAATTCGTTTCGAAGTTACCGCGGTCGCGAGCGATCTGAGTTCAGTATCTCGCACCTCCGAACCTACCGATCTTATTCAGGAAGTGCATCTCATTTCTACCTGTGAGGAATTGCAAGATTCAGATAGTGGCTTTGTTGGAAGCGATTCAGATGTCTATCGGCTTGTGAACGATATTAACTGTACCGGCGTCGACATGGAGCCGCTTTGGCCTTCTGGGTTTTACGGCGTTTTTGATGGAAATGAACATGCGATTACCGGAATTTCTCTTACAGGCTCTGGAAATGTCGGACTCTTTGCCACAACAAATAGCGCACAAATTTTTGACGTAAGCCTTGCAGGAACAGTTACTAATGAGGGATCGCTTACTGGAGCGCTTATTGGCGAGGCGTACAACACTCTCCTCTACAACATTTCTAGTACCGTTGCAGTAACGGGTGCTAACAATAATATCGGTGGCCTTGTGGGGTTCATGCACTACGATGAAAATGGCACCTATACACTTACCAATCTTTCTGTAGATGCAGATATTTACGCATCAGCAACGAGCGAAGCGGTGGGCGGTATTTTTGGCTATTTTGGTCAGGCCATCGATGCTACAGAAATTTCTACTACGCTTGATGACCTCCATTTCTCTGGATCTATCGGCTACGCTGAGGGTGCGCAAGCAACGAGCGTTGGAGGGCTTATCGGTTTTTTGTCGGTATTTAAAGGTGGCTCCGGAAACCATCACGTTTTTTTGCAAAACAGTTCCGCGGAAGGTGCTGGGATATCAGCTTTTTTTGCGGGAGGTGGATTTATCGGCAAGCTCATGACTGAAAATCAGAACGAATCTTATTTTCAGGACTATACAGATGCTTCGATTTCTCTTTCAGATTCCTCGGCGAATATTCCTGTTACCGTAGAACTCAACGTAGGCGGGGGCTTTATTGGCCACCTCCTCATGCTCAATGACGGCGTTGCCGATCAGCGCATTACCCTTTCCGACCTAGTTGCCTCAGGAGATGTCGCGGGGCAACTCTACCTAGGTGGCTTTCTTGGAACCCTCGATACAAATATTGCCTACTCCGGCTCTGAAAATAGCATCGATATCTCCAATGCTTCTGCCTCGGGATCGGTTACGGGTATAGGATTTTTGGGAGGATTCTTGGGGGGAACGTACGATGAACATGTAAACGTTTACACCGCAGGATCTGATCGTACTATTTCTTTTACTAATACCTTCGCAACCGGAGACGTTACCGGATCGAGTGAACTCGATGACGTATATTTTGCAGGAGGTTTCGCAGGATCGTTTTATTGCATTCCCGAAATGATCCGAGAAGCGCAGCCCGTATGTGAGATTCATCAATCTTTCGCATCGGGAGATGTTATAGGTAACGAATCGGGAGCAAGCTGGCACATAGGAGGTTTCTTCGGCATTGTTTCCGATTCGGTTCTCGTGCAAGACAGCTATGCACAAGGGGATGTTTCTGGTCATCAATATGTTGGTGGCTTTGCAGGAACTGCTGATGAAGCCTACAGCGGCGGCATGACCCTTGAAAACATTTATAGCTCAGGAGCTATTTCCTCTTCGCAAGCAGGTGCCCATGGCTTTGGTGGACTCATTGGGTCATCCGATGATTCAACCATTCTCCTTCGCAATGCCTTCACCACGTCTTCTCTTACCGATAGCTTTGCCGATGTTTCAGCGATCGGTATGTGCATGGGAAATATTGGACTTAATACCACTCTTGAGAATATTGTTCACGTTTCAGGTTCTTATGCTGGCGCAGGCACGGGAGATGTCGACGGCTGTAGCTCAACGGAAAGTGCGTCATCATTTTATGCAAGTGATTTTGCACCACTCAGTTCTTGGGATTTTACTACGATTTGGAGAGATCAGGTTGATCAGCTCCCTACGCTCCGCATAAGTTCGGAAGAAATTCCCGACACTACCCCACCTACCATTTCTTTCACCGCTCCAACCATCGGAAGTTCACTTACCGACTGGGACCCCATCGTTGACTGGGGCGATTCTGAAGTATGCGAATACTCGTACGATGATGAAACATACCACGCTGTTGACTGTACCCTTCTTGGCGCAGACATTCCCTCCCCCGAGGGGGCTGGGGAATTCATACTCCATATTCACGGTATTGACGCATCGGAGAATGACACCTACGAATACACCTCCTTTACCTTTATCGATCTTGAACGTCCTCGCCTTCTTGGCGCTACGGGTATAGGCTCGTCTTATACTTATTCAGAAATATCTTACGATCCCGAGCTCTTGAGTGATCTTGCAACGTCGGTGAACTTCGACAGCGGCGATGACGATCAAATGTCAGAAGGCATTTCGCTTCCCTTCTCCTTTACCTTTTACGGCATTTCTTACGATACCCTTTACGCATCAACAAACGGATTCGTTACCTTTAATGCAGAGGAAGGCGCAACCTACGACCCTCCTGCACAGCCTGATTTTTCCTTGGAAAATAACACCCACAATGTTATCGCGCTGAACTGGACCGATCTTTTCGTGGGTGACGAGAGCATGCTTCAGTACGATGTTTTAGGCACTGCACCCAATCGTATTTTCGTTCTTGAATATCGTGATTTTGAAGAATGCTGTAATGACAACGTTCCCCGCATTACCACCCAGCTTCTTCTTTACGAGACCACCAACGTTATTGAAATTCATACGGAATACGCAGATGTTTTCCGAGATAATCTTATCGTGCAGGGTGTAGTAAATATTGACGGTACGCAAGCAGTGCTCGTTCCCGATCGCAACGCACACGTTGCAGTTCCTCTTTCTGAAGACGCAGTTCGCTTCACTCCTGAAGTAGCTGAAAACATTATTCGCGCCAACGATCAACTGCTCGCAATTTGGGATCCGTCTGGATATCCTGAAGAAATTGCGGAAGTTTCTTTTGATGTTTCTGACTTTTACGACGAGGAGCGCATTATGACTGCCGAATATGATGCCGAACTTGGTCGCTGGGAGATGCTTTTTGACGACTTTGCTTCCCTCGAAAATAGCGATGCGACCTTCTCTGTTCTTGTTACCGACATTGAAGACGGTGTCTCGGAAGTTTTGAGCGAATCATACATTCTCGACACCATACCTCCTGCGGAATATATCGTGAGCGATATTACTGTTTTAGGGGGCACGGTGAATGCCGAGGAGTGGAACGAAACAAATACCAGCTTCTCGCTTACCGTTCCCATTCCCGATGACACCAGCCTTATTGGAGGTTCGTTGTTTATCTTTTCCGACAATGACGAATTTGATGATCGTCTTCTTTTATCGGAAGGAATTTTGGAGGAGGATTTGGGAACGGACATGGTTATCACTCTTTCTTCTGAATTTCTTTATGATCTTCCGCTCCTTGCAGGCTGGGAGTACTTTGAATTCTTTACGATTCTTCAAGATCGTGCTGGAAACTATCTCACAAGTGACACCTCGACTACGCGTTACTACATGACGTACGACACCCTCTTCCCCGACATCGTCCTTTACGGTGGTGACGAGTTCTATCTTGTACAAGGACAGTCTTATGAAGAATTTGGAGCATCTGCGTACGATCCTGAAGACGGTAATATATCCGAAGATATTACCGTGCTCGGAGCCGTTGATACGACTCGCATTGCGAGCTATCCACTTGCTTATTACGTTGAAAATTCGCGCGGCATTTCTTCAGAAATCTTGACACGTAATGTAAACATTCTTCCCGAAGATTCTTCTGAATTTTTCATCGGCGGTGCCGATACCTACATCGCCCTTTCCCACACCGCAACTGCCCAAGCTGATTTCGGATATTCTTGGAACCCTGAAGAGCCCTCATTTACCATTTACTCCACAACTATCATCGCCTCCGATTCTGACATTGGCATTATTGAAGTTGTTATTCCTGAAGAAGTTTCCATCACTCCAATTGGGGAATTTTCTGGTCGTATGCTTCTTCCTCAAGCCGTTCCCGCCGAAGATCTTCTTCTCCCTGAATCGTCTACCTTACTTACCGCATTTGAAATTGGTCTTCCCGAAACCTCTCTTCTTTTTGACCGCGGCGTTCGCATACTCTTCCCCAATCAAAGCGAGCAATCCGTAGGCTCACAACAGCTCGGTGCTTTCACTCCCATCACCACGCCCTGCGATGCTGATACGCAAGAATTTGCAGATACTCTTCCCGAGGGAGGTGACTGTGTTATTGCCGTTGAAGATGACCTCGTTGTTTGGACGAAGCACTTTAGTACGTTCGTTGCATACAGCGAAGACGGTTCGGGAGAGGCTCCAACCGACGATCGATCAAGCAATGCGCGCAGATACTCTTGGAGACGCACCACGCCTAAGCAACAAGGCGGGTGCCAAGATCCCCGTGCGGAGAATTTCGATCCTCTTGCACGATACGGAGGGGAAAAACTCTGCACCTACGCAGAGTCAACACCCACACCCACACCAGCGCC
>JACCDG011367592.1_pt1 | contig 10926 bp, 15 predicted proteins | sample 7442471 | NCBI WGS metagenome assembly JACCDG01 (sample SAMN15323444, study PRJNA562643) | freshwater metagenome | isolation source: river surface water | place: USA:Blue River Watershed | collected 2017-08-17
AAGGGGGCTTCCTCATACTGGAGTACCAGAAATCGTTCAGCCCCCTTAGCCTTTAGCCCCTTAAATCGATCAAATTAATGTTGATCTGACCCCAATTAAATTAATCTTTGGGGCGGAAGCTGATTTCTAGGACGGGGGGGACGCGGCCATCTTCATCGCGGGGAAAGGTGGCGGTTTTGTCGTTGGCTTTGAGCACGGCATCGTCCCAGGCTTTGTTGCCGCTGCTGGACAACAGCTTGCGGCTGAGGATGGTGCCATCGGGTGAGGTGCGCACTTCGACCTCTGCTTTGGGGTTGCCTGCCACATCTTCTGTGAACGTGATGTTGGGTTTGATGCGCGCACGAATGCGGCCCGCATAGCTGGCCGAGGGGCCTGATGATTTCAAAGCAGTGCCTTTGGCGTTTTCGTCGCCCGATGCGCCGGCCATGCCTTGCATGCGTTTTAAGTTTTCATTGCGAAGTGCGGCAGCGCGCTTTTCATCGGCGGCGGATTTTTTGGCTTTCGCGGCTGCTTCTTCTTTTTTCAGCGCCTCTTCTTTTTTCTTCTTCTCGAGTTCTTTGGCCTTTTCTTTCTCTTTCTCTTTGGCCTTCTCCTTGGCCTTCTCTTTGTCTAATTTTTCTTTCTCAAGCTTCTCTTTCTCAAGCTTCTTTTTCTTTTCTATGTCAGCTGCCTTTTTCTCTTCAAGTTTCTTCTTCTCTTTTTCTTTTTTCAGCGCAATGTCCGCCGCTTCACGCTCGGCTTCAGCACTCACTTTGGGAGGTGCAGGCGCTGGCTTGGGTTCTGGCTTGGGTTCAATTTTTTGAATCGGTTCGGGTGCTTTAACGGGTTCGGGGGGCGTCGGCTCAGGTTCATTGGCGGCAGGCGCCGCTTCTGCCGGTACAGCCGACCACAACTCAGCCGATGCTGACAAGGTGTTGGGTTCGGTCTTCCAATGAATGCCCCACGTCAGCGCAGCCAAAAGCAACAAATGCATGAACAAAGCAAAGGACAACGAACGGCCAAAGCCACCTACGGGTGGTGGCGCAAATTCGTGATGGACAGAGGCGTTCATGCGTTCGGATGGGGGTCAGATGCGGTTCAGATGCGGTTCGGTTGACTGTGTTCAGGGCGCCAATTGCACAGACAGTCCGACGCGCTGAATGCCTGCACGTTGCAAGGTGTCCATCACCTTGACCACCATTTCGTATTTCACATTGCGATCTGCACTGATCACCACCGCAGAATTGGCTTGGCCTGTTTGCGCGACGCGCACATTGTTGGCCAAGCTGTCCAAATTGATCTTTTGCGTTTTGCTGTCATTCACCATTTCAAGGCTGTCGTCTTTCTGAACCACAATTTGGATGACTTGGTCAGGTTGTTTGGCAGCCTTGCCCACACTGGGCAAGTCCACCACACTAGGGGTGATCATGGGGGCAGTGACCATGAAAATAATGAGCAACACCAACATCACATCGATGAAGGGCACCATGTTGATTTCATTGATGGTGCGCCGGCCTCGGCCGCGAGAGGAAACAGCAGGCATGTGAGTGCTTCCTGTAAATTAGTGACCAGACGCAGAAAAGCCTGAGCCCGCAGGCGCTGTGCCCGATGCGCCTGTAGAGCCACCCAAACTCCTTTGAAGAATGTTGGAGAACTCTTCAATGAAGGTTTCTAGCTTGATGGCCACGCGATCGATGTCTCGCGCAAAACGGTTGTAGGCCACCACCGCAGGAATGGCAGAGAACAAACCAATGGCTGTGGCCACCAAGGCCTCGGCAATGCCAGGGGCCACGGTGGCCAAAGTGACTTGCTGCATGCTGGCCAAACCTGTAAAGGCGTGCATGATGCCCCACACCGTGCCAAACAAACCGACATACGGTGAGACGGAACCCACCGAGGCCAAGAAAGCCAATTGCGATTCGGCCACGTCCATCTCGCGTTGGAAGCTGGCACGCATGGCGCGTCGAGCGCCGTCCAGCAATGTGCCTGCATCTGAAATGCGGCGTTCGCGCAGTTTTTGGTATTCGCGCATGCCGCTTGCAAAAATGCGTTCCATGGGGCCAGCCAGTTTTGAATTTTGCACAGCAGCAGAAAACAAATCATTCAGGCTGGTGCCAGACCAAAACTGTTGTTCAAACTGTTCATTCAAAGTTTGAATGCGCTTGATGGCCGTGAGCTTGCGCACAATGGCCGCCCAGCTGGCAATCGAGATGGCCATGAGAATTAGCATGACCAACTGCACCACAAAACTGGCATGCAACACGAGTTGGATGATGGACATGTCTTGGTTCATTGAAGTGCTTCCAAAATAGCGGCCGGAATACGGCCAGGTTTCATGGTTTGACTGTCGACCCATCCAATGCGGATGGTGCCTTCGGCCAATAATTTGCGTTCGCCATCAAGCGTCAGCCACGCCTGCTGGGCCAAGACCAAACTGGCGCGGCCGGCTTCAGCGGTACGTGCTGTAACTTCTAGCAAATCGTCCAAACGCGCGGGCGAAAAATATTTGATTTGCGTTTCACTCACCACAAACATGCCGCCGCTTTCTTCTTTCAAAGAATGCTGCTGAATGCCCAGTGAGCGCAACCACTCGGTGCGCGCTCGTTCAAAAAACTTCAGGTAGTTGGCGTAGAAAACGATGCCGCCGGCGGCGGTGTCTTCCCAGTAAATGCGAACAGGAAAAACAAAGCTAGATGTCATGCGCGTGCGCGGCCAGCCTGGCGGTCGGCTTGTACTTCATGGGGACGCAACTGTGGGGCCAAGCCTTCCAGCACGGCGTTGACATATTTGTGACCATCGGTGCCACCAAATTCTTTGGCCAGTTCGATGCATTCGTTCAAGCTAACGCGCCATGGCACGTCTAGGCAGTGCTTCATCTCAAATACGCCAATCCACATGGCGGCGCGCTCAATGGGGGAAATTTCGGCCATGCTGCGGTCGAGCAATGGCAAGATGAGTTTGTCCAACTCAAGTGCTTGCTCTGAACAGCCGTACAACAAAGCATCGTAGTGCGCAGAGTCGGCTTTGTGAAAACCCGACAAATCACGAGTGAACACATCAATGTCTGAGGCTTCATTTTTGCCAACAATGACCTGATACAGCGCTTGCAGCGCAAACTCGCGCGCACGACTGCGGGCAGACTTGCTGGCCGATTTGCCAGGTTTGCGGCCAGTGGCTTTGGCGCTGTTGGGGTGTACGTCGCCAGCGTCAGGTGCTTGCAGCTCGCTCATGCCAATTCCTCGTCGTCCAACTCGTCGTCACCAATGGACAGGTCTTCCATCAGCATGGCCATTTCAACGGCCACACGGGCAGCATCGCGGCCTTTTTCAGTTTGACGCGCAATGGCTTGCTCCAAGTTCTCGGTGGTGAGAATGGCATTGGCAATGGGCACGTTGTAATCGAGGGCAATGCGGCTAACGCCAGCGCCCGATTCATTGGCCACCAATTCAAAGTGATAAGTTTCGCCGCGAATGATGCAACCCAATGCCACCAAGGCGTCGTACTCACCGCGCTCGGCCATGGCTTGCAATGCGATGGGCACTTCCAATGCGCCTGGCACCAACACGTGGTCGATGTCGTGCACACCCAACTCTTCCAACTCACGAATGCAGGCCACGGCCAATGCATTGGTGATGCCTTCATTGAAGCGCGCTTGAACAATGCCAATGTGCAGTCCCAAGCCGTCTAACTCCTGATCAATACCTTTGTCTGCGCCTTGCATTTTTATTCCTTAGGGATGTAACCGGTGACTTCAACGCCATAGCCCGCCATGCTGGGCATGCGTCGGGGTTGGCCCATCAATTTCATTTTGTGAACGCCGCACTCGCGCACGATTTGTATGCCCACGCCGTAGGTGCGCAGATCCATTTTGCTTCTGTTGGGTGCTTGGGCTGAGCGCGCACGGCCTTCAAACTGGGCCAGCAACTGCTCGGCACTTTCGCCGCAGTTGAGCAACACCGCAACGCCTTGTCCTTGCTTGTTGATGAAGTCGAGGCTGTTTTCCAAACTCCATGAGTGCATGCTGCGACCCACTTCCAAAACATCAAACACCGACAAAGGCTCGTGCACGCGCACTGGCACTTCGGTGTCTGCAGACCATTTTCCTTTTACCAGTGCCAAGTGCAAGGACTGGCTGGGTTTGTCTTTGAACGCATGGACGGTGAACTCGCCGTGCGCTGTTTGCATCACGCGTGAACCCACTTTTTCAACCAGAGATTCTGTGCGATTGCGGTATTCGATCAGGTCGGCAATGGTGCCAATTTTTAAACCGTGTTCGGCGGCAAAAATTTGCAGATCCGGCAAGCGGGCCATGGTGCCGTCGTCCTTCATGATTTCGCAAATCACAGAAGAAGGGCTGCAACCGGCCATGGTGCCCAGGTCGCAACCGGCTTCGGTATGGCCTGCACGCATCAGCACGCCGCCATCGACGGCTTGCAAAGGAAACACGTGACCCGGTTGAACCAAATCAGTCACTTTGGCGTTGGCTGCCACGGCAGTCTTGACGGTCAAGGCACGATCGGCAGCAGATATGCCGGTGGTCACGCCTTCAGCGGCTTCGATGGAAACTGTAAAGGCGGTGCTGTACACGGTGCCATTGCTGGTTGCCATGGGCGGCAACTTGAGGTGCTCACAACGTTCACGAGTGAGCGTGAGGCAAATGAGACCTCGGCCATAGCGCGCCATGAAATTGATGGCCTCGGCTGTCACGTGGTCGGAGGCAATCAGTAAATCGCCTTCGTTTTCGCGGTCTTCGTCGTCCACCATGATGACAATGCGACCTGCACGCAGGTCAGCGACGATGTCTTCCACGGGAGAAATTTGCACAGGCGTCAAAGGACGGCCAGAATTCGTCGTCATGTCACTTCTTTCAAGAGTGCTTACCAGCCAGAAGGGCTGATGAAGCGGAGTTGGCGGAGGCATCGTTGCTGAGCATGCGCTCCACATAGCGTGCGATCAGATCGATCTCTAAATTGACAGCGCTGCCTTGTTGCAAGGTGCCAAGTGCTGTGTTGTCGACGGTGTGGGGAATGAGGTTGATGCTGAACTCGCATCCCGCATTTGAATCGTTCACTTTGTTCACGGTGAGGCTGACACCATTGACGGTGATGGAACCTTTGTAGGCGAGGTATTTGCCCAGGGCTGCGGGTGCCTGAATTCGCAGTTCCCAGCTTTCGCCTACTTGGGCAAAGTGCGTCACGTGGCCAATGCCGTCCACATGGCCCGACACAATGTGACCGCCCAATCGGTCGTGCGCGCGCAAGGCTTTTTCCAAATTGACTTTGCCAAGTTGGTTCAAGCCGCAAGTTTTGTTGAGCGACTCGGCAGAAATGTCGATGGTGAATTGGTGGGCAGCCAGGTCAAAGGAGGTGACGGTCATGCAGGCGCCGTTGATGGCAATGCTGTCGCCCAGGCCAACGTCGTCCAGGTAGCCCGTGGGCACCTCGAGAGTGAGTCGCTTGCCATGGCTTAAAGAGCTGCCCAGGTCGTGGAGGGCGGCGATACGCCCCACGCCGGTGATGATTCCGGTAAACATGGGCGTATTTTCGCAGGGATTGGGGTGGTTTAGTCCTGGACCCTGGCTAAAACCCGCAAATCTTTACCGATTAATTGTGTTTCTGTGAACCTCAGGGCGACACCTTGTGACAAGTCCTCCAGCGGCCCCCATTGCGCCATGCCTTGACCGATGCCCAACATTTGTGGTGCCAAGTACACCAAGAACTCATCGATGCAGGCTTCGCGGATGAGTGAGCCATTGAGTTTTTGGCCAGCTTCCACGTGCACCTCGTTCACTTCGCGGCGTGCCAAGTCTGTGAACAAGGCGTGCAAGTCAACCTTGCCATGTGGGTTGGGCATCACCGTGACATGTGCGCCTTGGGCTTCTAGCGCGGTTCGTTTTTGGGCATGGTCTACGGCGCAGTAAATCCATATTTGGCGGGGTGTTTTGGCGCCGGGCCCCGTGTGTTGAAACAGCTTGGCACCGAGAGGCGTTTCGAGTCGGCTGTCCACAATGACCAGATGCGGCATACGGGGCGGCGTTTCCAGTGCGGCGCATAGGCGCAGGTCCAACAGCGGATCGTCTTCAAGAACGGTGCCAATGCCTGTGAGGATGGCGCAAGCTCGTGCGCGCCAAGCGTGCCCGTCAGCGCGGGCTTCGGGGCCGGTGATCCATTGACTTTTGCCATTGGTGAGAGCTGTTTGCCCATCCAAAGATGCTGCAATTTTCATTCGCACCCAGGGTTTTTGGCGTGTCATTCGGCCAAGGAATCCTGGGTTCTGATCGGCAGCTTGTGCCGCACCATCGCCCACTTGCACTTCGATGCCAGCAGCTTGAAGTCGCTCAAAACCTTGACCCGCTACTTGAGGATTGGGGTCGGACAATGCCGCCACGACTTTGCCTAATTTGGCCTGAATCAGGGCATCGCAGCAGGGACCTGTGCGGCCCTGGTGCGCGCAGGGTTCTAAGCTGACATAGGCGGTTGCACCCACCACCGAATGGCCTTTGGCTGCTGCGTCTTGCAGGGCCATGATTTCGGCATGCGGGCCACCGGCGCGTTGGGTATGACCTTGCCCCAACACCTTGCCCCGCGCATCGACGATGACGCATCCGACGCGGGGATTGGGCGAGGTGATGCGCATCGCTTGCGCGGCCATGTTCAAGGCCTGTTGCATGTGAAGGCTTGGGAGCGGGGAGCTTGAGTAGGTGGCGTCCATGGTTGCAAGGATACGATAAGTTGAGTGCACTTAGCGTTCTACCCAAAGTGGGGTGCTGGCGCGTCGTTGAAGCCACGCCACTTGAGCACCCTGCGCCGAGTCGGACCAAGTCACTGAAATTTGCAGTTCTTGCAATTGTTCGGCAGGTCTGCCTTTGACGGGAATATGGTGAACCGTCCACGAGCGGACAAAGCCCAGGTTGGGATCGGTCGATAAGGGAAACAACGGGACATTTTGCAAAAACATCATTTGGCAACGTGGCGTGTGAAGGCCCCAGCACTCGGCCAAATCTTGCGCCAGGCCGCTGGCGATGTCCACATTGCGACTGTGCTGCGCTGCCGCCAAAGCCTCCAAACTTAAACGCATGGCGCTTGTCAACCCAAAGGCCATCAAGGCGCTGACCACCAAGGCTTCCAACACCGTGAAGCCCGCTGCCCTTGCGTGCCGCCAGGGCTTGTCATGGGGTGTCGACAAGGCACGCATCAAAAGCCAGCATTTTTCCAAGTGCCTGCGACGCGTTGGACCCGTGAATAGTCGATGCCTTTTGGCCAATCGAAATGGATTGCAGCGTGTGCATTGGCCGAACCCGTCAACCCATTTGGGCCATTGACCAGAGCCAGCTTCTGGGCCGGTGCAAGGTCTGCCTCGATGCCCAACTGGCCCGCAATGATGCCTGATTGCCAGCGCTGCATTTTGCTGGCTTGGCATTGGCTTTGATAAAACACAGTGCCCACCACTGTCGTGTTGTGGGCCAGGGACGGGCACTCAACGGCACAGGCTGTTTCTGAAAACACCAAGACCACGGGTGATGTGGAAGTACCCAGATGCTGGGTCCAAAGCTGCGGGTTGTCGATCCAATAGACCGTCCGCGTGGGTTGCGTCTCGGTACTTAACCCGTTGTGCATTTGAAGCGCCGACAAGGCTTTCAGTTGCAAGGGTGTGATCTGGCCAAACACCGATTGCCAAGCCCGCATGTCGCAATGGGGTGCGTCGACGGTCAGCACCTGTTCGTTCAGTACAAGCGCTGCTGAACTGACGCCCTCGAGCGTTGCCGAAATTGGCACATACACACTTTGTTGAACAGTGGCGCGACTGCCTGCACCTGGATGTGAAGGCTTCAATGTGGCATCCGCCATGATTTGAATGCGATGGGGTGCATGGCGCACATCGCGCAACAAGCGTACAAAAGATGGTGTGGCGTCTGTCCATTCGGGAAGGGGTAACCCGTCCAGTGGCCACAACATGCATTGCCATTGCGGGGGGGCTTTGTCGCTGGGGCAGTGGTTGGCCGTGGCAGTAGACCAAAGGCTCAGATCGGCGTCGAGGGCAGGGCGGGTATAGGCGCTTTCTATGAAAGCCAATGCTGTTTCAAGCAAAGCCTCTGAATTGACCAATGCCTGTGCAGCCTGCATTTGTTGCTGGCTTCGCACGCTGTCGGCATGGATCGATTGCAAGCACAGCCAGCCCCAAAGACTGGTGAGGATCAGCAGCACCGTGCTGGCCCAAAGTGTGGCTAAGCCGCGCTGTTGCATGTGGTGACATCGGGCCGCAAACGCGCATGCACATTGCGCATGCGCACATGGCGTTGCCAGGTGCTGGGTGTTGGTTCGTGGGGCGATTGGCTGGTTATTTGGAGCCAGAGTAAATCGCCGAGGCTGCCGTTGTTGTTGTCGCACGACCACTCGAAGTTCAGAGACAAAATTTGCAATGTGCGGCTGTCGTTCAGGCTTGTCCACACCACGGGCTGACAAGCTGTTTGGGTTTGCAAGGCTGTGCCATTTAGGCGAAAACCACTGCATTCGTTGTTGTCACGTTGTGCGTTGTCGTTGCGATTGATGCTGAACAGTATTTGATGTGGACTGACCTGGAAATGTTGGGGTTGGCTGCGAAACTGTGCACGCCGAATGTCGTGCACCAAAGTGTCCATGAGGGCGCGGATGTCTTGTTGTGCAAGGCTGCGCTGTGCCGTGTGTCGATCACTTTGCCATTGCATGGCAGTCCAGGTGCTGGCAGCAGCGAGTATGCCCAAACCCATGGCCATGCCAATGAGCAGATTTACCATGTCCAACACCGCCCCAAATCTGTGAGGTCTGCTCGGTTGCTGGTGCGCCTTACACTGCCATCGGCCATGCGCAACAGGCTGATGGTGAGGCATGGCGTGTCGCGTGATTGCAAACCAATGGCCGTGGCGTGCAACTCGAAACTGTGTGCCGAGACCTGCTGCACCGACAGTGTGTAATGTCCGCTGTTGCTTGCTGTGTTGGGCCAAGCCAATTCGGCCAAACTGCTGGCGTATTGTGCGTGCATGCCTCGCCATTGAGTTTGACGCAAGTGCAATTGCATCAATGCATTTTGGGCATCTTGCCTTCGTGTGTGCTGCCAATGTTGTTCAAAACTGGGCAGGGCGATGCCCATCAAAATTCCCAGCAGCGCCATGCTGACCATCGATTCTATGAGGGTGAATCCTTGGATTGCATTGTGTGTAAGGGAGGCCATGACTGAAGCATCCATGATGTGCTGTCAGGTCAGCTTTCTTTCGCATGCAGACGTGGCAAATGCAAGTGGAAGGAAGCAAAAGGAAGCGGCCAGTCTTTCATGATCTGCGCATGATCTCTACGCCAGCTCGCGCCCCTGCCTGTCGAGGCGTTAGCCTGATGGACACATTGTTGGCACTTTTCTTGGTGGCCGTCTTGTGTGGTGTGGCGGCTGCATCTTTGCAACATGTGCAAACCAGTGTGCATCTCCAAAGCGCTGCCAAATCCTTGCACAGCGCGGTTCTAAGCGCAAGAATGCAAGCCCTGCGATTGGAGAGACGGGTCACCTTGTGTGCCGCAGCGCAGCTGAGCTCTTCTGCAAAAGACGATGCGCCCGTCCGCTGTCATCTGACCAGCGATGGCAGTTTCACAAATGCATGGCGTCAAGGCTGGTTAATGTTTGAGGACACCAACAACAATGGGACGTGGGATGAGGGTGAAACGCGACTGGCCCAACAAGCGCCGCTGCACAGGTCGGTGTCAGCCACTGGCAATGTCACCGTTAGTCACTTTGTATCGTTTGGTGCCAGTGGTCGCAGCTTGACTTTAAATGGTGCTTTTCAAGCAGGCACATTGACAGTTTGCGAACGGCAATCGCTCAACACATCGGGCTGGCACGTGGTGGTCAATGCAGTGGGCCGTCCGCGTCTGGAAAAAGCCTTGATTGAAGACTGTCCAAAATAATGCGTTTATTGCCGTCAAACAGCAAACGCGACGTTATTTGCTCACTTCATCCACCAGCAATTTGAAGTCGTCAATGTCTTCAAAGCTGCGGTACACGCTGGCAAATCGAACGTAGGCCACTTTGTCGAGTTTTTTCAGCTCGCGCATGACCAACTCGCCAATTTTGTTGGACGCAATTTCGCGTTGGGCCAAGTTGAGTAATTTTTCTTCAATGCGTTCAATGGCCGAGTCGACTTGTTCGGTGCTGACAGGACGTTTTCGCAGGGCCAAGTTCATGCTGGCGCGCAATTTGACGCGCTCGTACTCAATGCGGCGGCCATCTTTTTTAACGATGGCTGGGAAGCTCACTTCCGGCCGTTCGTAGGTGGTGAAACGCTTCTCGCACGCCGCGCATTGACGGCGGCGGCGAATCAGATCACCGTCTTCCGCCAGCCGCGTCTCCACCACTTGGGTGTCGGTGTGGCTGCAGAAGGGGCACTTCATTTGTAAACAGGGAAACGTGCAGTCAAGGCGTTGACCTTGGCGCGCACGGCTTCAATGTTGGCAGGATCGGTGGGGTTGTCGAGCACGTCGGCAATGAGGTGTGCCGTGATGCGTGCTTCTTCGTCCTTGAAACCGCGAGTGGTCATGGCCGGTGTCCCAATGCGCACGCCGCTGGTGACCATGGGTTTCTCGGGGTCGTTGGGAATCGAGTTTTTGTTGATGGTCATGTGTGCTTGACCCAAAGCAGCTTCGGCCACTTTGCCGGTAATGCCTTTGGAGCGCAGATCGACCAACATCACGTGGCTTTGTGTACCACCGCTCACAATGCGCAAGCCGCGCTGGGTGAGCACTTCAGCCACAATTTGCGCGTTTTTCACCACTTGTGCTTGGTAAGCCTTGAACTCGGGCGCCATGGCTTCTTTGAAAGCAACCGCTTTGGCCGCAATGACGTGCATGAGCGGACCGCCTTGCAGGCCAGGGAAGATGGCGCTGTTGATGGCTTTTTCGTGTTCTGCCTTCATCAAGATGATGCCGC
>JACCDG011287905.1_pt1 | contig 10924 bp, 16 predicted proteins | sample 7442471 | NCBI WGS metagenome assembly JACCDG01 (sample SAMN15323444, study PRJNA562643) | freshwater metagenome | isolation source: river surface water | place: USA:Blue River Watershed | collected 2017-08-17
ACCAGTTGGTCGGCGAAACGTGCAGACTCTGCGGCATCAGGTTTACCAGATTGCCACGATCGTCGGTCGCCCCCATGATCTGAATGACCAGATCTTCGATCGAGGCTTCACTCAGATCAGCAGCAACGGCGAGTTTGTTGCTGAAAGTGCCGCCTGCAATGTTCGGGTGATCCGTAGCCAGCAGAGTCTTGCCGTCCGCCAGGGTGTAGCTGGCATTGGTAGCCCGGTTGTACGGGGCTGCAGCAACACGTTCCTTGGTCTGGCGGAATGCAATGGCCAGACTGCGGGTGCGGTTGGAGCCGACCTCCATGTACAGATTGTCTTTGAGTTCTTCGTGGGTCACGACAAAACCGAGGGCGTAGGCGATATGCACAAAGCGGGAAACAGTGCCCTGCGTTTCCGAGTCAAAGACAGCGGGAGCGCCTTGTGCCTTGACCGGAACGAGACCAAAGCCATTGATCTGCACGAACTCTTCATAGGCTTTTTCGCTGTTTTGGATCTCGTACAGATCAGGGTATTCCGGACTGTGCTCGTTGTAGACCTGACCCCAGATGCCCTTGAGTGCAGGCCAGAGTAGTTTTGGGTGATTCGAGGTGGTGATGACACCGGCCATTGTGATTCTCCTTGATGTTGGTTAAGGGTTAGACGCCGGCCGTCGGGCTGGTCAGATCATGGGTGTTCAACATGACCCAGATGTAGGCATTGGTACCTGGCGAAGTGAGATCGTTGTCGATACGCTTCGGTGCTCCCATGATCTTGATCGGGAGAGTTGAGGTAGTGGTGGCACTAGCTCCATCGACAATCGTCTTGCAGTTCGGAGACGTTGCCGTGGGAGCTGCGCCGACTGCGAGCCCTGTGTTCTTGTTGAATGCAGTGGATGCGATCGTGTTGGTCTGGGCCTCGTAGATCATGCGGGGATCATCACAAACATAGACATAGTAGTCTTTCGTCTTGGTGGCCGGGATGATCATAAGGCTCGGGGCATCAGGGTCGCCGCCAACGATTGCGGTACTTCCACCGACGTTACCGGCGGCAGTGGCGAAACCAACAATCACCCCACGAGTGTTGCCGGAAGTGGAGGTGCTACTCCGAGTGCCGTAGATGGCGACATCAGAAACGCCGGTTTTGACATCACCACCAGCTGCATCAGTGACAACATCACCTACAGAGTAGGCAACCGAGTCAGTGCTGGGAATGCGGTACATACGGGCCTGCCCGTTATAGGCAGCTCCCGTGACAGTGTGCGAAGGCCGAAGCCCAAAAGGGGCGGCAGCATTAGCCATAGTGAAACTCCTTAAGTTCGGTTAGTGCGGAATTGGATGCCGCCATCGTAGCGAGCATCACCGGGTTGTTCAGACAGCTTGCCGCGACGAATCGCGCGCTCAAACTGGTCATCAATTTCTGCCAGTTGTGCCTTGTCTTCCTCATGCCACTCCTGTTTGAGTTTCAGTAAGTAAGCGTAGAGGGGCGAACCGTCTTTCTTTGTTCCGACTAGCCGCCTAACCTGGGAGTCCTCACGGACTTCGCCGATTTCCTTGGGTGTTACGAATTCGTAGCCGCCAGCTTGGGCTTCTGCTACCTTGTTTTCAGCGTCGTTGCACCAGTAGAGGTGATATCCAGGAATATTGAGATTGACACCGAGTTTGGTCTTCGGAACGCCGAAGGGGATGCGCCGAGGACGCTGCGGGCGATCGTGTTCAGCACGAACTTGCGGGGTTATGATCGGTGCGCTCATGCTGCTTCATCTCCAAAATAGTCTCTAACGTAGGATTCGCGAGTGACAAATCCCTTTTTCACAAACTGATCGCAAGCGATACGGGCCTCCACAGGCAAGTCGGCGTAAGTCCGTTTGCGGCTTGGGCGTGGGCCGCTCTCAGCGGAACCAGTACCAACTGCGGCGGGACGAGTCCTTGCGGGATTCTGGAAGAACTCCGGATGATCTGCCTGCACGCGATTCTTCACTTGATCGAGAAATTCAACGCCGACGAGCTGAGGATTGGTCTGCTTTAACTCCTCGGCATAGTCGTGCGTGAGTGCCCGAAGGACACGATTCTCAGTGTACCAAGGGTTGTCATCTACCCACTTCTTGAAAACAGGATCTGGTCCGGTTGGTTTTGGAGCAACCACTGGAAGGGCTACTCGCATCTGAGCTGCGGCCTCGTCCAAGCTTTCAAGACGCTCCTCGATTTCGACAACACGCTCTCCGTCTTGGGCTCGGAGAGCTTCTTTACGAGCGGCGTTCAACTCTTTGCGAGCACGCTCAAGTGCCCTGGCCTCTGTCTCTTTGTGGTACTCGGCAAACTGCGTGATGCTGCGTTGCAGATCGGCTATCTGGGCGTCGCGAGCATGGAGTTCCTGACGGAGCTTATCGAAGTCTTTGCGGAGAAACCCGTTGATCTGGCGCCCCTTTTCAAGAAAGGCATCGGCGTCCCTCCAACGAGCTGGGTCTCCATGAAATTCGTCGAGCGGTTTCCAGCCAAAGAGGCGGGCCTCGGCTTCTGCAGGACTTGGCGTGGCAACTTGTTCTTCAAGATTGACTTCAGACATCACTGGTCTCCAAAATGGCTTTTACGTCGAGATCGTTGATCAGACGATAGGTGCGTCCGTCACGACCCTTACTTACAGTACCGGCGTACTTAGCGAAGATGACACGATCACCGATTTCACACCAGGGAGAAACTTGATCCTGGTAAGCAGTGTTGCCGAGTTCGATGACAATAGCTTCAGTCTGCGCCATTTCTTCGCGCTGGTGCTGGCCGGGAGTGGCAAGCACGATTCCCGATGCGGTGGTGGTTTCCACTTCATCGGGAAGAACCAGCAAAATGTGGCCTGTTGGCCTGATTCCTGAGATGTTCACTCTGTTTCCTCTACTAAGGTTTCAAATGTAAGGTCCAGGAGATCCTGGGCCATCTGGGCTTTGCCGATATTTACGGCGTTGAGTTGAGCAGTTTCGTCGGATGTGGCTGCGGTAAAGTTACCCGAGGCCCATTGCTGTTTCAGACTGTCCAGGAACGTCTCCAGTCGCCTGTTGAAGCATATCGTCACTGGATTCATTTTCCAGTCCGCCCATTCCTGCTCCGTTACTTGAGGTTGATTCCCCACTGTCTTTTTCCTTTGCCTGGATACTGCGTTGAAGAATGGCTGCGGCCTTGAGGAGAGTGTCCTGCTTGGCTTTTGCAGCCCCGATTTGAGCGTTGATGATAGAGATCTGTTGCTGTGTCTGGGCACCGCGGGTTTGTTGCATGATTGCGAATACCTCCGCCTGCAACTTGGCGATCTTGGCTTGGTTGAGATCGGCTTCCCCGAGGAGTTTGAGAGCTTCGAGCTGGATATTGTTACGCTGCTCCAACTGACGACCTTCGAGACGCATTTGCTCGATCTGGATGCGGTAGTGCGGCTGGGCAGGGACTTTCTCTGGACCAGGGAAGACGGTGGAAATGTCTGAGACCCGGATTGCTTCGAGGAATCGACGTTCGACTGCGGCCAGATCGTAGCCTTGTGTGGTGGCCGCGGACTGCTTGAGGAGTTGAACTTGCTGAAGACGTTGTGCGTCAGTGAGCATATTGGGATCAGCGGCGGGGCAGATCAATTTCTCACTTGGGGCGTAGTCAAGTGCAAGGACTTTGCGGGCTTCACCGGAGATTGCGCTGTTGTAATTGACCTCTGCGTCGAGGAAGTGACGATTCAGAAGGTAACGTTTGCGGAATTCCCGCTTCATGGAGCGATACAACCGCTTGAGAATGCCGAGAAAGACCTTCTGACCCTCCGCTACCACAGTTCGGGTGGTCTCGGCAGGCGTATTCTGGCCTGGAGTGATGCCGACCTGGGCATCAGTGACCCCAGCAACACGCTCACCGTAGTTGATGAGGAGCTGGAGGAGGCTGTACAGCACTGCAGAGGGGTCACGGAAGGTAGCGGGTACGATGCTCTTGCGCAGATCGTCACCAGTTGCATCTACTCTTACCCACTCGAAGGGTTTCAGAGCGATGTTGCCAGACCGCAAGCGAGCCCCACGTCCGAGGAAACCTCCACCAGTTGTGGCTAGAGTGCCCGCATCAATTAGTTGATTGATGGCAGTGTTAATAGATTCATTAAGAGGACCAAGCAAACGCCCCCAACCAAGGTCGTAGATCCCTCCATCAGGAGCCGGAATGAAACTATACTTCTCGTAATAGTGCGTTGGGTCGATGCGAACGACCTCTTTCTTATGATTCCTCTGAATTGCAGTGCTTGTAAAGCGAGCTACAATTCTACATAGACATTGAGTATCCTTCCTAATCGTGATAATGTAAGGTTCTTTGTACCCATCTCCATCCAGATCGAGCCAGCCATGCTGCTCTAGTGTCTCATACGGTCGATCGTAGTCGTCTGCAGCTTCCCTAACTCCTTGCACAGTATCTTGGACTTGGCGAAGTGTGCTGAAGGTGCCAGAAAAAGTAGGTGTATTATCAAGAGCTTCCTTGAGAAATAAGCCACTTCGGACCATAGACACCATGTCATTAGGGGCAACCTCTACATACTCTGTGATTCGCGTTGCAGATTCAAGGCTGCTGGCGAAGTAAGGGATATAGAGGTTGCGAGCTGAGACAAAAGAACTGACATTGTAACCGAGACGTGGATCGAAAAATATCTTCTTGAAGGCACAACCAACAATCGGAACTGTAATAAGGATGCGATCATGAACCTCTTCCCAAGCTTCATCCTCCTCCATCACCTGATAGCTCATATGCTCGGATACTCGCTGGGCACGTGCAGCTTCAATTCCTTCTGGATCACTACCATAGATGCGGCACTTGACTACATCAGGACCGGGAAGGAGGGATGCATATGCTCTAGCGTGAAACTGCAATGCTGCAATGGTAATCAGAGGGAACTTGACGTTAGAGCAGTTAGGCCAGGGAAAAGTCTTAGCTTCTGCAACCTGAGTTGCTAGCTTGAGAGCATCTGACATAGACGTTTCCCACTCACTACGAGACTGTTGATCCAACTCCCAGGTAGCATATACGTGTTGTGCAATGGCTTTGCAATCTTCAGAAGAAAGAGACTCAGCGACATTATCATCTTGGACGATGTCAGTAAGCTTAAGCTTGGCGTTCAGAGTTAGCATTAGACCAGTACCTTTACTGTGCTAGCATTAAAACTTCAAGATCATTGCTAGTCTCTTCAAGTTCTACAGTAAGCTTGCAAAGTTCCTCAAGACATGCGTCTAATCTGCGAGCAAGTTCTAGTTCAATGACAGTTGAATCTGGACTACTCTGGATCACTCGAATGAGTTCTGCATTGGTATAAGTGCGCATAGCAGCAATATTCAGCATATCAATATCCAGTTACAGTGGAACGCCCAAGCTGTTTCTGCGGGCCACCGTAAATAAGGTCGAGTTCTTCTTCATTCATGAAATCTTCGTTCTGGAGTTCTGAAAGAGACTCAAATCCACGTACAAGAATAGAGGTAGAATCGAAGCGATCGTCTTCCAAAGCATCTCCAGTCCCGGTAAAACGGAGCAACTCAGCTTCATAAACATCATACCACGCGGCTTCTGTATCAAATCGCATACTGTGCGCACGATGACGCTTTTGTAAAGGGCGGCCACGAACAGCTTTGTCCCTGGTGGATGGTAGGGGGACCAGATTCATCCACACTGCTCGGGCCGTCATCTCTCGATAGATAGTTCCTTGCACAGATTTCCAGATAACACCATCCTCTACGAAGAAAGCCTCTGGATCGTACTGATTTTGCAGACGGAACATCTCTTCAATCCACTCCACCGGGTTCCAACGATCTGCACGTTGGTCAATGATGTGGAGTAGATTATTTGCATCTTGCCCTCCAACGGTAAAGCTGGTACGGTTGGCGTTAGATCTGCAAGAAACAGCAAAGTCTACGCCAATACAAATGCGCTTCGGAGTCTTATGATCTTCCTCTGTCATCGGAATGAAATCTTCCTTACGCAGATATACATCGTCCTGGGCGAAGGGATCATTTAGAACTTCTTGAGCGTAGCCTGGGGCGTCACCCTGTCCAATGTATTTCTGACGAAGGGCGCGAAGTCGAGACTCACTCCACATCTCGGGCCAAAGGATATCTCGGAAATCATCAAATGCACGATGTGCTCTGTAAATCTTACTCTTACAGGTAGGATCATTCATCAGGCGTTGAAGCATGGAGTCTTCATGTAAGATAGTGCCGTGCCATCTAATCTTACCTTCACGCCGGCCAAGAGGAAGAAGTGCTCGCATTACCCAGCGACGAAACTTTCTCCTACGATCGAAGTTCTCAACCTGCTCATCTTCCTCCATATCATCACAGATAATAAGACCTGGACGGCGACCCATCCACTTCAAGCCACGAAGTTTCTGTCCAGCACCGCGAGCAATAATGCGAAAGGTATAACCTATCGGATACTCTTTATCCGGATGACAGCGAACAATGATCTCAGACTTCGAGTCAACAATGAACTTATTAATATTGAACGCACGACGAAGATCATCATTATCCCGCAGCTCATTTGCGATATCCCCAAGGTGAGCCATTGCCAACTCTTCAGTCGCACTTACAATCAGAATGTGGGGCTCGACGCGAAAGCATGCACTTGCCAAGGCAAAGTCATGTGTCAATGCAGTTGATTTTGCGTGGCCTCTTGGAGCAGCTAAAGCAACAAACAATTCCGAACTGCAGTACAACTCCCACCACTCACGATGGCACTGAGGAGTTGGTTGTGGGTCATCGTACATAGGAGACAGAAACGTTCCTGCAAATGCTTCGATGAGTCCTGCAGTGAGTTGAACAGCCATTAGACTACACTACCCTCAATTACTTCAGGCGCACGCAAAGTAGTTCCCCGCATATTTTGCTGAAGTGCAATCAACCTGTCCGCCAATTTATCGATTGAACTTTCTGGGGCTTGTGGAACTGGAGCTGCCGCCTTAAACATTTGGGCGCCAAGTGCAGCTGCTCTCAGAGCAAGTTCATCTGGAATCACGTGTACAGGTGCATTAAGCTTCTCCATCAACACATGGCAGCTTTTAGCAGCTAGCGCCCTATAGTGATCTTCAAGTGTAGCTCGCAGAACTGGGTCAACCAAATCACCCTTTCTCCTTTGCATCACCACCTTAAACGCGTCGCTGTTCATTACGATACTCAACCAACTCTCTGTGTACCCAAACAACGAGCTTAATTCTTTTCCGCTAATCCGGGGATTCAGGATCAATGTATCAGCTAGAGTCTCATAACTAAAGCTAGTCTTCCCATCTCCATTATGAGTGCGATCAACCTGATTTCCTATGGTGGTCATGAGCTTAAGACTCCTATCTGATACATGGGACGGGTTAGTATGCGGGTGACAATACCATGCCTTCGCGGGGAAGTATAGATATGCAATGCTGTTCACATATTGTTTTGGTTTTGTGTTCACATTTACCAAATTTTCCCAAATTTTGTGATAGTTCCAGGTATAAAACAGTAGGATTCAAAATTTGCCCCCACCTACCCACTGCGCCCGTATGCGTGTACCTGCGGGGGCGCGCGCTCGCACGTGAGCATGAATGGCGACTAGGTGGACGATTGAAGAAGGAAGGAGTAGATAAGTAGATTTTATTGGACATCTGGGATGGACGTAGGTAGGATGCGCATCGTTATGTCGATGCGGACCCCGATTAGGCGATGGCCAGCGGATATGAACATCGACATAACGGTAGCAAAAGGGCTTGACAACGTAGCAAAACGGTGTATGATGTGAATCATGGTCGCAACGCAACACATGGCGACCGATGCGGTTAGTTGGTGGAATCACCGGCCGCATGTTCTTTAACAATTTGGATCAATCCTCCTCCAGTACCGGCGTTGTGCGTCGGCTGATGATGGGCACAGGTATGCCCGAAACTGGAGGATTGGAAAATGGAACCCAGAGAAAAAGTAACGGGCTGGACGAAAGCGGGATCGGTTTATACTTTCATCGTGAAGGATTGCGGGAAAGTGTGGTTCGACCGTAGCAAGGCAAGTAAGGAGCTGCTCGACTTCTTCCTCGACTATGGGATCGGAAGGATCTTCCCTGACCGTACTTCCCAGCTTAAAGGCGTGGAAAAGCTCGAAGGGATGCGCAAGTTGATCGCCCTGGCCGAAAGTGGAGCGACGACTCTCTCGATTCGAGAGACTGCGGAAGAGAGAGCAGCGCGAGAACAAGCTGAGCGTTATGCGGACCTGGTCGAGTGCTTCAAGCGGTTCGACGGAAGGGATGCGGACGCGGTGGATAAAGCCATCGCCACGATATGCACGAGGCAGAAGTGGGGCGTCAAGGATAACGGCGTCTCGGCGTTGCTTGCAACGCCTCAGCTCAAGAGAATCTATCAGGACATCCTGCTCGAACGGAAGTTTGAGAAGGCGAAACCGTCCGACCTTGATGTCTCAGACATTTTCGGAACGCTGAGTCAGTAGCATCCCAAAGGGGCGATGGCAAGTGATAGAGTAGCATTCAGCCACCTAGCGTAGTGACAGTGCGCTAGAGGCTGCATGTTGCAGCTAACTGGAGGATTGGACATGGAAACACTGAAGCAGGCGCTAATGCGTCAGCACGGGCTTAGTCCAGAAGAGGCCGATTTCGCCATAAACGAGGCTAGGAAACTTGTGGCGCTGGGAGAAGACCCAGAAGAGATCATGAAGGAGGAGCTTGGTCTTGGGCCCAAGGATATTTTTACGCTGACGGGAAGTAAACTCACTAACTAGCGGTGTGTGACAGGCGACTCTGGCCTAGATCGCGCGGACATGCGGCTGGATGAAGGCCGCAGTCTGCATTTTGGGGGACGGGGAGGTTTTGCACGTAAAGGTTTGACGCGGGCTGAGAGGAGGAAACAAAGAACTAGCGGGTTTTGTGTTCATGATTGCCTAAATAATGGGCAGATTGCACAAGAAATAGGCGATCGTTGTTACAAACTGTTACAAAACACTACCTCTCCTCCTCCTCCTCCTATGGGGGTACCCTTTTTTAGGGTAGTTTCGTGTTCACAGAATAAGGGTGTTTGTATACTAATTTTTTTTTTACCTATAAATCAAACACTTAGCAAAATTACCGGTACGGATATGTGAGGGGATAGGAGGAGGGGCGGGAGGAGGAGTAGTGAACAAGCAAACGGGCGGATCCGGGTCCGCGAATATAGGCGGGCGGATCCGGGCCCGGACTAGGGCAGAATGGGCCATGGCGTGGCGATCGTCATGCGGGCGAACCTACCCTAGGGGTGGATGGATTCGGGCCCGCACGGCGATCGCATGGCCCATTACATAGTGCATGCTATGGTCATATCGAATAAACGACGCGACACGTCCCATAAACACGATCTATTGGACGCGATACGTCCCATAAACACGATCTATTGGACGACAACACCTACCCATGGCACAATACCCTATCTATCAAGCAATCATGGAGTACCGACATGACAAGAAAGAAGTTGTCAGACCAGCAAGTCCTGGAGATTCGGCAACGGGCAGCGGAAGGGGTAACTGCCAGAACAATGGCACAAGAATTGAAGGTTAGTGCAGAGACCATTCGGAGGATTGTACGGAGGGAGACACGCTTGACGGCGGAAGCGGAAGTGGGAAGAAAGATGGTAGAAGAGCTTGAGAACTGATGTAGCTGAGAAGGTCTGGCGACGGGCCTTGTGGGCTACAATGGTGCAGTAAGGTAAAAATGGAGGATAGGATGATTGAAGTCGGCAAGAAATGTAAGGTCGTTAAGATTCCGGATGCTGGTGGGATTTTTGGAGGGTTGCTTGGAGTGACTGTGACTGCGGCAGCGTCAGAAGGCGCTCGCGGGACTGGAACGCAACAGTTTAAGCTCGACTCTGGAGGAGTTATCTATGGGAATGCTGATAGTGGATTCACGGTTGAAGTGAAGAACTGATCAACTAGCTGGTAATGGGAGAGTAAGAAGATACCTCTCCCATTGTAGCTTGAGATAGGAGGTTGAGGATGCAAACAGACACTGATAAGATTCTTGAGCAAGTCAAGAATGACGAAATTCTTATGCTGCAAAGTGGTGTAGAGGAACTTCGTGATGTAACTGAAGCTGCACTAAAGAAAGCGCAGGAAGGGAATTGGAAAGAAGCTTTCACATTGCTCGGGTTTGTAGCACTTAGTAAAGCAAAGAACGGGCACGATGTATCGCTTGTAGAGGAATCCTCCTCTGAGAAAGTTAACCATGAACAAGCTCAGTAATTCTGATGTATTGAATATCAGGGCGGAGCTAGAAAACGGAGTATCAAGGAAGGAATTGGCACTTCGTTATGGAGTAGCGACTGAGACTATAGCGAAAATTGCACGAAGGAATACGTTTGTGAACGTTGGAGCACCTGCAGTCTCAGACACCCGCATGGAAGAGATGGCTGCAGCTAGTCAAGCCAAGCTTATGCAAGTTACAAGAGAACTGCAGACAAAGGCGAGTGCTAACTCATCCACAGATCCTGCAGATAGCACGGGAGCTTTATCTTCCGAAACACTAGAATCGTTGTTAGGAGCGTAAGGAGAGAATAATGTCATTTGCTAGATTTAAGAAAGCGGTGCAACTCCAGTTCGATAGCATGAAAGCATTTCCCCTGTTTCAGGTTGATGTAACTGGAGAAGAAATGTGGAACTGCTACCTTCAGTCATTCCCAGAAGGGACAAATCCAATCTTTCGAGTTAGAGAGGGCTAGGTTATGACAAAGATTTTTGGATATGAGTTTGAGCAGATTAAGCGAGCACAGCAAGGAGGGTGTTTAAGTGATCCTGTAATACCAAAGGATGACAGCCACTACTTACTGCACGACAAGCAACTTTTGGAGCAATATGGAGAAAATAAGTTGCGCGAGATGGGTTATTTAGGCGTGATTGATAGATTGGAGCGGCACGGTGTTCTGAAATCTAACGGCTGAGATAACCGGCGGCTGAAAGCCG
>JACCDG011137775.1_pt1 | contig 10922 bp, 9 predicted proteins | sample 7442471 | NCBI WGS metagenome assembly JACCDG01 (sample SAMN15323444, study PRJNA562643) | freshwater metagenome | isolation source: river surface water | place: USA:Blue River Watershed | collected 2017-08-17
ATTGCAGCCAAGCGATTTTTGATACAGGAAAGCATTGCAGCGGCATTTATTTTACATTTCAAAGCAGCACTTCAAAATTTAAAAACCGGCGATTTGCTCGACAAATCCACTCAAATTGGCCCTTTAGCCCGAATAGACTTGGCGGTCGAGTTAGACCATCAAGTGCAAAAATCCTTAAGCATGGGTGCCGAATTAAATCTGGGGGGCACTAGAGATGGTGCTTTTTATGCGCCTACAATAGTGACAAAGGTAACACCTCACATGCCTGTTTTTACGGAAGAAACGTTCGGACCCGTTGCGTCAATCACAACCTTTTCAAATCTTGATGAAGCCATCGATTTGAGTAACCAATCTAATTTTGGCTTGGGGGTTTCTATTTTTACTCAAAATGTTGCGGCTATCAAAACAAAGATTTCGGCTTTTAACGAAGGAGCTGTGTTTATCAATGAAATGGTAAAATCCGATCCAAGACTGCCTTTTGGAGGAGTAAAAAATTCGGGTTTTGGAAGAGAATTAGCAGAAGAAGGACTAAAAGAATTTGTCAATACTAAAACAGTATTTATCAAACGTTTGTGATTTCGTCATTTTTGCAAAAAAATAATATGGAAATACTGCAAATCATTCAAATAAATTAAAAAATCTATAAAAAATCACAAGTATCCCCTGTATTTTTAATTAAAAAAAATATTATTTTAATTTTTTTGTACTTTTACCCTATAAAAATTAGGGGTTATGAAAATTAAAAAAAGATGGTTGGTTTCGTTTATCATTATTTGTTTGGTGGCTGTTGCCAGTTTGGTTTGGGAAAATAAAAACCAATTGCAGCATCGCTTTTTAACTTCAGCTGCCATTAATTTTGCCGATGTTGCTTGGTTACTCACTGCTTCTTCATTTGTGTTGTTGATGACGCCCGGACTTTCCTTTTTTTACGGCGGTATGGTTGGTAAAAAAAATGTCATTTCGACCATGTTGCAAAGTTTCATTTCGTTAGGGGTTGTTAGTTTGTTGTGGGTCGTTGTAGGATTCAGTCTTTCTTTTGGCGATAGTTTGGGATTTGAAATTGCGGGTAAACATTATGGCATTATTGGAAATCCCATGGATTATTTATTTTTGGATAACGTTGGCTCTTTTCCTCACAAACAACTTGCCAGCACAATCCCATTTGTATTATTTGCATTGTTTCAAATGAAATTTGCGGTAATTACACCCGCTATTATTACAGGTTCTTTTGCCGAACGCGTTCGATTCATTGGATATTTGTTTTTCATCTGTTTGTTTACCTTATTTATATACACCCCTTTATGTCATATGGTATGGCACCCCAATGGATTATTGGGTAGTTATTTTGGAGTGAAAGATTTTGCTGGAGGTACGGTAGTGCACATGAGTGCCGGTTTTGCCGCTTTGGCAGGCGTATTATTCTTGGGGAAACGCAAAAATAGCGAGCATATACCCACGAATATTCCTTTTGTACTTCTTGGAACAGGAATGTTGTGGTTTGGTTGGTTCGGATTTAATGCGGGTTCGGCTATGGCAGCCAACGGAACGGCAGCCATGGCATTTGCAACTACCACTGTAGCTTCTGCTTCAGCGATGTTAACCTGGGTATTTTTTGATCGAATAAACGGAAGAAAGGCCTCGGCTTTAGGTGCGTGCATTGGGGCTGTGGTAGGTTTAGTAGCCATTACTCCTGCCGCTGGTTTTGTTTCGATCCCAAAAAGTATTTTTTTCGGTTTTATAGCAGCCATAGTTTCCAATAAAATGATGTATTGGAGCAAGTTAAAAGCTATTGATGATACGCTGGATGTGTTCGCTTGTCATGGGGTTGGAGGTATTATGGGAATGATATTAACCGCCATTTTTGCCGAAGGGGAAAACGCCAGTTTATTACACGGAGGTTGGTCTGTTTTTGGACACCACATGATGGCATTGGTTTTGGTAGCGTTGTTTACTTTTTTCGGTTCTTTACTTTTGTATAAAGTAGCCAATTGGTTTATTCCTCTCAGGGTTTCTGAAGCTTCAGAACATCTCGGACTCGATTTATCCCAACACAACGAAAAGTTTTAATTTATTTTGTATTTTTGGTTAAAATCCAACGACGACAGTTATGAAAAAAATCCAATTCCTTTTTCTGCTAATTTCTTCGCTTCTTTCGGCACAAAATGGGGAATCCGAAAAGAAAAAAGTGACTAAATTTTTAGATCAATGGCACGCAGCTGCAGCCGCAGCGAATTTTGAAAACTATTTTGATGCCATGGCTGAGGAATCTATTTATATCGGCACCGATGCGACCGAAAATTGGAACAAAAAACAATTTCAAGCCTTTGCGAAACCCTATTTTGACCGCGGAAAAGCTTGGGATTTCAAAGCCATTGAACGAAACATATATTTCAGCGAAAACGGAAAATTAGTTTGGTTTGATGAATTACTCGACACACATATGAAATTTTGTAGAGGTTCGGGTGTGCTTGTTTTGGAAAAAGGGCAATGGAAAATTAAACATTATGTGCTTTCCATGACGATCCCGAATGACACTACCGATGATGTGGTCAAAATAAAAGCGCCTATAGAAGACGCTTTACTTGAAAAAAAGAAACAATAACTTATTGGTTATATACTTGTTTTTTTAAATTTTTAAACATGGTTTCTGTCATGCTAGTAATGTCAAAATCGTTACTCCAACCCCAATCTGCTCTAGCCGAAGAATCATCAATACTAGCCGGCCAACTGTCTGCAATTTTTTGACGAAAATCTGGATCATAGCGCAATTCAAAGTTTGGATAATGCTTTTTAATTGCTTCGCCTATTTGTTTTGGCGTAAAACTCATTGCTGCTAAATTATAAGAAGAACGTATTTTAATTTGTTCTGATGGCGCTTGCATAATGCCAATAGTAGCTTTGATCGCGTCATCCATATACATCATTGGTAACTCTGTGTTTTCCGATAAAAAACTCGTAAATTTACCTTCAGTAATGGCTTTATGATAGATGTCAACGGCATAATCTGTAGTGCCTCCACCAGCTTCTGTACTCCAACTAATTAAGCCTGGATAACGAATGCTTCTTACATCAACACCATATTGTTTGTGGTAATATTCGCACCATCTTTCACCCGTTTGTTTCGAAATTCCGTAAACCGTTGAAGGTTCCATTATGGTATATTGTGGCGTGTTATGTCTAGGTGTTGTAGGCCCAAAAACCGCAATACTTGACGGCCAGAAAATTTTCTTTAATTTTCCAGCTTTGGCTAAATTTAGCACATGAAACAACGAGTTCATATTTAAATCCCAAGCAAATGCTGGATTTTTTTCAGCGGTTGCCGAAAGTAATGCTGCCATCAAATACACATCGGTGATTTGGTATTGTTCTATCAAATGCTCAATTTGATTGTAATCTAACGCATTAACTACTTCAAAAATGCCGTTGTTGGCAACTTCATTGTCAAGTTTTCGAATATCTGAGGCAATAACATTGTTAACACCATAAGTAGCTCTTAATTTAGCAGTAAGTTCTGTGCCTATTTGTCCACAAGCACCAATTATTAATATTTTCGTATCCATTTGATCGCATAAAAATAGAAAACAAATATACCTTTTTTGCACGTACACAACCGTCCTTTTTTAGTAATTTTTCAACAAAATACCCTTCTCAATTCATTATTCCTAAAATACAAAAAGGAAAATAATAATTCCTAATAGTTCTGCTCTTGAATTTCAATTCCTTGTTAAGATATCTTTAGATTGTATAGATGTTTTTATAAACATTTGTACCTTTGTTTTTTAATATACTACCATGAAACGTTTACTGGTTTTTTTTATTTCTTTTTTTATGCTGTTGAGTTCCTGTCAAGAAGATGCTCAGCAACAATTGGATGCGCAAAAAATTGCGCAAAAAAACGAAGCCGTTTTTAAAAATATTTCAAAAATGTGGCAGTTCCAATTTCCATCGGCTAGGCCCGAAATAACAGCTACACTAAATACTTGGAATGCTTGGAGACAATTTGAGATAGAACTACTTCAAAAACCAAAGTCAACATTATCCGCATTCCAATTAAAAACCAAAAATATTGCTTCAAAAGCAGCTGTCTTAACCACAAGTATTCCGATGGAATACAACAAACCACAAGTGATGAGTCGCCTGGCAGCATTAAATACCAAATTAAAATCCCTTGAATTATACCTTAATTTAAGCGTAATTCCTGAACAAAAAGTGGCCCAACTCATACCTGAAATCAACGAAGAAATAAAAGGATTATACAATCAATGGGATGAGATTATTATTAAAAAAGCCATTCCAAAAGAAATTGGGGAAGAATTAATGTTACAGGCATTGGACACTTCTAGAAATGCAAGACCTTCGCAAATGAAACAAAAAATGGAAATTTCAGACAAAATAAAATAACGAATAGTTTTGAGTACGTCCGATATTATTTCTATTTACGATAGATCTTCAAAAATTACCGCCATAACAGCTTCTTTTGAAGCCCGTCAAAAATCACAAATCATCGGTTTGGTGGGTTCGTCGTTTTCTTTTGTAACCCTTTCGTTGTTTAAAAAATCGGAACTACCCTTCCTTTTATTATGCAATACGAAAGAAGAAGCGGCCTACTATTTAAACGACTTAGAACAATTGCTTAACGCTGAAGACGTACTATTTTATCCTAGTTCGTACCGCAGACCCTACCAAATTGAAGAAACCGATAATGCGAATGTATTATTGCGTGCTGAGGTATTAAACCGCATCAATTCACGCAAAAAACCAGCGATCATTGTTTCGTATGCCGAAGCTATTTTTGAAAAAGTAGTTACCCGAAAAGAACTCGAAAAAAACACCTTAAAACTCTCAGTTGCCGATCAGTTTTCTATTGATTTTATCAACGAAACCTTGTTTGAATACAATTTTAAACGCGTTGATTTTGTAACAGAGCCTGGCGAATTTTCTGTTCGAGGTGGCATCATCGATGTGTTTTCATTTTCTAATGATAATCCGTATCGAATAGAATTTTTTGGCAACGAAATCGATAGTATCCGAAGTTTTGATGTCGAAACACAATTGTCGATAGAAAAGCTAAAAAAGATTTCCATCATTCCCAATGTAGAAAATAAATTACTGCAAGAAAAACGTGAAAGTTTCCTTGATTATATCAACGAAAAAACGGTTTTATTGATACAAAATACCGAATTATTAGGACAACAATTGGACAAATTGTTCGACAAGGCCCATGAAGCTTTTGAGAAATTGTCTAAGGATATTCAGCACGCCCCACCCGAAGAATTATTTTTAAATCAAAAGCAGTTTTTAAAACGCGCTTTGGATTTTTCAGTGATTGAATTGCAAGCCAATGCTGTTTTCAAAACCGATAAAAAAGTTGCATTTCACATGCAACCCCAACCGTCGTTTAATAAACAATTCGATTTGTTGTTGAACAATTTGAGTGAGAATCATTTCAACGGTTATAAAAATTATTTGTGTTGTTCCAATGAAAATCAGGCGAGTCGTTTCCATGATATTTTTGAAGATATTGATGAAGCTAATCACGAAAGCATTCGCAAACAATATAAAACTATGGTGTTGCCATTATTTGAAGGTTTTATCGATGAGGAAAATCAAATTGCATGTTATACTGATCATCAAATTTTTGAGCGTTACCATAAGTTTTCCATTAAAAATGGCTATTCGAAAAAGCAAACCATTACGTTAAAAGAACTGACTTCGTTATCGGTAGGTGATTATGTAACGCACATCGATCACGGAATTGGAAAGTTTGGTGGCTTGCAGAAAATTCAGGTCGAAGGCAAAACGCAAGAAGCCATAAAATTGGTCTATGCCGATAACGATATTGTGTATGTGAGCATTCATTCGCTGCATAAAATCTCAAAATACAATGGGAAAGATGGCGCGCCACCTAAGATTTATAAATTAGGAAGCAATGCCTGGAAAACCCTAAAACAAAAAACAAAAGCACGTGTCAAACACATTGCGTTCAACCTAATTCAGTTGTATGCGAAGCGAAGATTAGACAAAGGTTTTCAGTTTGCACCCGATAGTTATTTGCAAAAAGAATTGGAAAGTTCGTTCATTTACGAAGATACGCCCGACCAAATTACCGCAACAGCCGATGTAAAAGCTGATATGGAAAGCGAACGTCCAATGGACCGATTGGTTTGTGGTGACGTAGGTTTCGGAAAGACGGAAGTAGCTATTCGTGCGGCTTTTAAAGCGGTGGACAACGGAAAACAAGTTGCCGTTTTAGTGCCAACTACGATATTGGCGTATCAACATTACCGAACGTTTTCAGAACGTTTAAAAGATATGCCGGTTACTGTGAGTTATTTGAACCGATTTAGAACGGCAAAACAAAAATCGGAAACCCTTCAAAAACTACAAGAAGGAAAAGTCGATATTATCATTGGAACACATCAATTGGTCAACAAAAATGTAGTGTTTAAAGATTTAGGTTTGTTGATTATCGATGAAGAACAAAAGTTCGGCGTGAACGTAAAAGACAAATTAAAAACTATCGCCACAAACGTAGATACCTTGACGTTAACTGCCACTCCGATTCCGAGAACGTTGCAGTTTTCGTTGATGGCGGCGCGCGATTTATCGGTAATTACAACGCCTCCTTCCAATCGTTATCCCATTGAAACACAAGTTATTCGTTTTAACGAAGAAGTGATTCGTGATGCGATTTCGTATGAAATTCAGCGGGGCGGTCAAGTGTTTTTCATCAATAACCGAATTGAAAACATCAAAGAAGTTGCTGGAATGATTCAGCGCTTGGTGCCAGGCGCAAAAGTAGGCATCGGTCACGGTCAAATGGATGGAAAAAAATTAGAAGAATTAATGTTGGCTTTCATGGAAGGCGAATTTGACGTTTTGGTTGCCACCACCATTATCGAAAGCGGTTTAGATGTACCGAATGCGAATACGATTTTCATCAATAACGCCAATAATTTCGGATTGTCTGATTTACACCAAATGCGTGGTCGCGTGGGAAGAAGTAATAAAAAAGCGTTTTGTTATTTCATTACGCCGCCGTATTCGATGATGACAGGTGAAGCCCAAAAACGTATTACCGCTTTGGAACAATTTAGTGAATTAGGAAGCGGTTTCAATATTGCGATGAAGGATTTGGAAATTCGGGGTGCGGGTGATTTATTAGGTGGCGAGCAAAGTGGTTTTATCAATGAAATTGGTTTTGATACCTACCAAAAAATCATGAACGAAGCCATTGAAGAATTGAAAGAAAACGAATTCAAAGATTTGTACCAAGAAGAAAACGACATTGAAACCAAAGAATTTGTCAAAGACATTCAAATTGATACCGATTTTGAATTGCTGTTCCCAGATGAATACATCAACAACATTACCGAACGTTTGAATTTATACAACGAGTTGAGCCAAATTAAAGACGAAGCTACCTTACAACAATTTGAACAAAAACTAATTGACCGCTTTGGTGCGTTGCCTAAACCGGCCATTGCATTACTCAATAGTGTGCGCATCAAATGGAAAGCCACGGCTATGGGTATTGAACGTTTACTAATGAAACAAGGAAAAATGGTAGGGTATTTTATTGGCGACCAACAAAGTAATTTTTACCAAAGTAACCGTTTTATGAACGTGCTCCAATTTGCCCAACGCAACGGTAATGTATGTAAAATGAAAGAAAAAGAAACCAAAAACGGTTTGCGTTTATTACTGACTTTTGATAACGTGAAAAGTGTGAATAAAGCGCTGGAGTTGTTGGAGGGGATTTAGTTTAAAACTATTTTTTAGGAATAAAATCGATTAATATCATTATTGCTATTACAACAAATCCAAACCAATAGAATCCTTTTGCAAATTTTATAATTGCAGTTTTGTTGTCGAGATAAAATTTAATGGGCTGTTTATCCAAATTTTCTGCATTGTATTTTTTATGAAATTCTTCTGGACGATTCAATACAAATTCAACAATATATTTATTCCACAAGAACACAATTAAGAAAATAAATAAAATAGTCAAAAATTTAGTCAATAATACCATTACGTTTAATTTTTAAAATTTTAAGTTATAAAAGAGAACTTATCCAAACAACTCACTCACTACATCTTCAATTTTCGCCACTAAAACAATTTTGATTCCGGTGTTTTTCAACGAAATTTTGTTGTGTTTGGAAACAAAAATGGTGGTAAAACCTAATTTTTCGGCTTCTTGAATGCGTTGTTCAATGCGGTTAACCGGTCTAATTTCGCCAGAAAGACCTACTTCTCCTGCAAAGCAAAAGCCTTCCGCAATGGCAATGTCTTCGTTGGAAGATAAAATAGCAGCCACAACGGCTAAATCAATGGCAGTGTCTTCAACTGAAATGCCGCCCGTTACGTTTAAGAACACGTCTTTGGTGCCTAATCGAAAACCAGCGCGTTTTTCTAAAACCGCTAAAATCATGTTCAAGCGTTTGGCGTTGTAACCTGTGGTGCTTCTTTGAGGCGTTCCGTAAACTGCGGTACTTACTAACGCCTGAATTTCAATCATCAACGGGCGCATGCCTTCTAAAGTCGTGGCAATCGCCGTTCCTGAAAGTTGTTCGTCTTTATGCGAAATCAAAATTTCAGAGGGATTGTCCACTTCGCGCAAACCTGAGCCTTGCATTTCGTAAATTCCTAATTCGGCAGTTGAACCAAAACGGTTTTTCAGCGAACGCAAAATGCGGTACACGTGATTTCTGTCGCCTTCAAATTGTAAAACGGTATCGACCATGTGTTCCAAAATCTTTGGTCCGGCAATGGTGCCGTCTTTGGTAATGTGTCCAATTAATAAAACAGGTACATTGGATTCTTTGGCATATTTAATCAACTCTGCCGTGCATTCTCTAATTTGAGAGATACTTCCGGCAGACGATTCAATGTAATCCGTATGTAAGGTTTGAATCGAATCGATAATCACAATATCCGGTTCAATTTCTAATATTTGACGGAAGATATTTTGGGTTTTGGTTTCGGTTAAAATGTAGCAATTATCGCCATTAGAAGTAATACGCTCGGCACGCATTTTTATCTGTTTTTGGCTTTCTTCACCCGAAACGTAAAGCGTTTTATAAGGTAATTTTAAGGCAATTTGTAAAAGCAATGTACTTTTTCCAATGCCTGGTTCACCGCCTAATAGTGTTAGTGAACCCGAAACCAATCCGCCACCCAAAACCCGATTCAATTCGTTATCGGTGGTGTTCATTCGGATTTCTTGAGCCGTATCAATTTCTTTAATGAGTAAAGGTTTGGTGGCTGCTTTTGAAGTGGCTGAGGTAGTTTTCCAAGCTGCTTTTTCTTCTTTTTGCACCAATTCTTCTACAATGGTATTCCATTCTTTACAAGCATTACATTGTCCTTGCCATTTGGAATATTGGCTGCCACAATTTTGGCAAAAAAAAGCGGTTTTTACTTTACTCATGGATACTTTGTAGCGTCTACTTATAGATTAGGCAGCAATTTACTAATTTATTTCTTATTGACCACGGGTAAAAGCAAATAAGACAACAGTCCTAATAGGATGGTTAATAGCGTTTGTGAGGTCCAAATTAACCAGCCAAATGCTACACCAATATCATTGGATATGCCATATAGCGAAAATATCATTGCAATGGCTAAGGGATAGGCTCCCAAACCACCGTTGGTAAATCCTACTGCCAACGTGCCAAAAATAAATCCCATGAGTACCACATCAAAGGAAATTTGAGTTGTTTCTGGCAACGCAAAAATTGTGATATAAAACATGATTAAATAAGAGAACCAAATTAAAAACGAATGAAAAAGATAGTGCCATTTATTTTTCATTTTTACGATACTCAGCATGCCTTCAATCAAGCCTGATAATTTTTGTTTCAGATTTAGAATGATTTTCCATTCGGCATAAATCCACACGAAAACAAACAGAACAAAAAGCATCAATCCTGATAAGGAAACCCACAACAAGGTTTCAAATTTTAGATTTTTTTCCAGTAAAAAAGCATACATCGTATCAAATTGCGAGACCAATCCAATGGCGATGAAAAGTAAAACAATTAGTACATCCACCATTCGTTCGGCTACTACAGTGCCAAAGACTTTGTCGAAAGGTACTTTTTCATATTTTTTTAACAAGGCGGCTCTGGTTATTTCACCCGATCTAGGAAGGGTTAAATTCACCAAATAGGATACACAAACCGTCATGAAATCGTTGTGAAATTTGGTTTGATAACCCAAGTGATTTAGAGCAAATTTCCAGCGGTAAGCCCTGGACCAATAGCCCACAAGAGATACCACGAGTGATAGGTAAATATAAAAATAATCGGCTTTTAAGAAGCTCAATTTTATGTTGTTGAGTTCGGTTGGAGTTAGCGTTGTAAATTGATAATAAATGATTCCAATTCCAATGATTAGAGGAACAAACAAGCTAAAAAATTTACGTAGTAACGCTTTCAAATTAGGTCAACGAGTTGTCTTTTTCGTTTGGAAAAACGAGAGTAGGTTTAAAATTTTTAGCGGCTTCAAAGTCCAAAATTCCATAAGAAATAATGATCACAATATCGCCACGGTGTACTTTTCGGGCCGCCGGTCCGTTCAATGTGATTTCGCCCGAATTTCTAGGTCCTTTGATGGCATACGTTTCGAGGCGTTCTCCATTATTAATGTTAACGATTTGTACTTTTTCACCTTCAATGATGTTTGAAGCTTCCATTAGCGCTTCGTCTATGGTGATACTTCCAATATAATTCAAATCGGCACCGGTAACCGTTACTCTATGAATTTTCGATTTTACTACTTGAATTTGCATGGGGCAAAGGTAATTAATTTAGTGAAATATTATCAATTAATCGAATTTTCTCAATGAAAACGGCAATAAATCCGCGGTATTTTTGAGTAGAAACTTTGGTATCAGCTGATAATAAGGTAGCTTCATC
>JACCDG011532316.1_pt1 | contig 10919 bp, 14 predicted proteins | sample 7442471 | NCBI WGS metagenome assembly JACCDG01 (sample SAMN15323444, study PRJNA562643) | freshwater metagenome | isolation source: river surface water | place: USA:Blue River Watershed | collected 2017-08-17
TAAATCTTATCCAATAATTCCTGATATTTACCATCACCAAGGAACAAACTATCCGGCAAAGGATAATCGCCAGTGTTACCTTCAATATTAAAAAGAATTCCGGGAGGCCAAACTAATCCTTCAATATACATATTATTTCCCTATTTAAATCTAACTTGACCGCAAGCCTGCAACGTGATATAATTTACCACAGGGCAGCATGAAAATCAAGACCAAACCTATTAAAACCGAGAAAGACTACCATTGGATTGAGGTTCAGTGTCCACGTTGCCATACATTCCGGACCTTTTCATCTAAATTGAAAAAGAAACCTCCGAAATGTTGGTGTTGTCAATAAATAGTGTATATTATCTTGTTAGCATATAGCTTATTAAGTTTTGTCGGGCGGTCCTAAAAGTAACTGCTATACCAAAAAGCTCCAGGTTCTTATTATGCAGTTTTTAGCCTGGACCACTTCAAAATGACGAGAGTTTAAGGTCTGCGTGAATGGTAATCAAACCATTCGATAGTACAGGGACGCACAAAGTTGTTTTGTAACGGGGATTTAAATAACTCGCTCTGTCTAGCCTCCACAACGAGTAAACCTGACATTACCGGCCTGATAAGCCACCCCAGCGAATGACCACTCAAAGAAGAACCTGAAAATTTAATCTTTGTTATAAACTCTTATAAAGCGTCTAAGGCATCCAATACCAATAATGATAGGTCAGGGATAATGGAGGCGGTTACAATAATAGTGGGTTGGCTAAAGAATCTTGGTATAAAAATTCTAAATAAATTAAAGTTCTACCACATGAATTTTCTGTGTAGGCCGATAGCTCTCATCACAAAGAGCGGCATTAACCAGTATACCACCATAATCTAGCTTGTAAATACCATTTCCGCTATGAATATGGCCAACGACGATTAGCTTGGGTTTTACCTCAAGTATTCGGCGAAGCAGCGACGGGCTTCCAGTATGTTCATTACCATAGATGCTGAAGTCAGCAATTCCGTGGGGCGGGCCATGTAACAAAAGAATATCAGTATTATCCGGAATTAAATCCCACTTAGCGGCTAATTGAGGCTCGTCCAAATTAAAAGCCCAATCAAAGTACCGGGGCTGATGGGGCGAACCGTATACAATTAATCCTTTAAATATACAGCCGGAATCCTGAATATAAACCCAAGGAAGACTTTCAGCAAATTTCCTAGATTTTTCAAATATAAAATCATGATTTCCAGCCACACCAATTACCGTGACCCCTTTGTTTTTAAGGTCTTGTAGCCAACCACTAAAGGCTAAGCTATAGAAATACTCGTCTCGATGGTCCCGGCAATAATCCCCTCCCAGCAACAATAAATCGCAATCAGGGACTTCAGGTAGATAACCGTGGATATCCGATAAACAACAAACTTTCATGGCTTCGCCCTTATTTAATTAATCTTAATAATATCGTACAAAGCCTTAGCCTTCAATAGACTAATTTCTCTTTTAAGTTCGATAATTTCTTGTTTTAGTTGGGCGACCTGCTTTTCTAGTTCGGCTATCTTATCAGACTGCTTAGCCACTGTCAAGATAGCTTCAGCCTCATAATCGCTCATTAATTCATCTTGCCAACTCATATAACGTCCCTATTTAATCTTAAATTACCTGCCGCGAAGCGTGTAATTATGGTAAAGGTTCTGGTTAATAGCTACTAGAGACAGATTTGCTGGAAACGGTTCATGCCATTGGTGTAAAACCATTGGAAAATCGCCAATGTCTACAATCTGAAGACCTTTGCTACGGATAGTATGTAAAAGCTGGTCGTCATCGAACGCACACGCAAAAGCGTATCTTTCATCAAAGTACCCAATTTTCTTTAAGTCTTGGGCAGTTATAGCCGTACAAAAATGGTAATACATTGGTACTGACTTATGATGGTGATACCAGCCTGAAGGTCCGCGATTGCTATTAAATTTAAATAGGGAAAGTAATGTTTGTGGGTTTTGAGTTATATCAATTCCGGCAAGTCTTCCCGTGTCCTCTTTGCTTAGGGCGTAACAATTAAAAACTAAATATTTGTTGGGCTTAATATTATCGGCCACAGTCTTGATAACGTCGCCGACATGGAAGTTTTCCGGATTCTGAATTATGACTACGTCACCAGTTGCAGCTTTAAAGGCTATATTGTATGGTACACAGGGGTTCACCCACCATTTTTCACTTTCATCCACCCGAATAACTTTAAGGAATGGATAACTCGCCTCCAAGTCCTCAAAACGTTCGTCCTCATCACTAGCGTCATCCGTACAAATTACCTCAAGGTCTTTATGGGCCGACAAAGCAATAGTCTGAAGGGTTCTTTCAAGCAGGGCCTTACGGTTATGAGCCGCCATACAAATAGAAATCTTCATAATACAATTTCCCTACTTTATTTAGCCTTGCGGCACCTGAGCCTTAACTTCTTCGCCCCACATCTTTTTACGTTTATCCTCGCAATATTGGCAATTACATTCTTTGCCGCGTCCTTTATGGGGGCAACTAAAACAATCTCGGTCAATATCCATTAGTTCATCACAATTGGGGCAGCGTGTCATTATAACCTCCGGTCGCTAAGACTTTGAAAGGGTTTTCTTAATAATAGATACGATTTTCGACGAAGTTTTCCCATCTCCCAGCCAAGCTGTATCCATGGCAGGCCCATCATCCAACCAAGCTAGACTGGCCTTGCAGTCCTCTTTGGGCTTGCGAAGTAAGAATGAACAGCCATTAGCCATACTTAGCGGACGTTCCGTGTACTGCCGGGGGACGATTACCGGCGTCTTCAATAGACAGGGTTCCTCTTGTGCGGTTCCGCTATCGGAGATTAGGAATTTGGCATGGTAAACTAACTGCATATAACTAAAATAGGGAAGTAAGTCAATAGGTTGTAAATCGCCAATATTTAAATTGTTGTCAGCGATTGCTTTCATGGTTCGTGGGAATCTTAATAACAGGACCGGCAAATTATAGGCTTCGCCCGCTTTATTACAATATTTAAGTATTTCCTGGAGTCGCGTAGCGTCTCTGATTAGTTCGTCACGATGCAAATCCACTAAAATATAGCCATTAGCCTTCTTCCCCCAATTGCGGAGTAACGGTTTGATATAGATATTGAAAGTTTCCTTGATGGGGTTCCCGACATTATAAGTGTGTTTGTAGGGAAGACCTTCCTTGAAAAGATGGTAGCAATAAGTTTCATCATAACAAAAATGATAATCGCTGGCTACGTCACAACATCGCCGGTTAATTTCTTCAGGCATCCGGAAGTCATTAGAACGCATCCCGGCTTCAATATGACCGACCACGAAGCCGAGTTTTTTGAGGGTCGGTGCAATTAATACTGAGTTACTATCTCCCAGGAATAAGGTTAAATCTGGCTTTCCGAAGTCTTGGCTTAATACTCCTGGCAATTGTTGTACTAACCGGCAGAATTGTTCTTCTTGTGGTCTAGGTTTATCTAAATTAACATCCCAACCAACTCGTAAATCATAATCTGGCTGACGAATCCCTAATTCTTGGAAGAATACAGTGGACAGATTCTTATCGAAATGTTGCCCAACCCAAACAAAAGTATGCCGAATCCCCCCTTCGCTTTCAAACCTCTTAATTAATGGGGCCAGCCGAATAAGGTCAGGCCGGATAGCTGCAACAGTGGCGATATGGATTTGCTTGCGGGGCATAGCTACGCTCGTTTAAATAGGGAAATTATATATTAATCGTTGTAATACAGGTCAAATACATCATCGTAACGAATTTTATCGTATCGGTAATATTTCTTCAAGGCCATACAAGCGAATTTAAGATGTTGATTAATATCTTGGCCTTCAGAGATTTTTTGGTTCATTAGAAGATAATTAGGGAGTTTTTGATTGCCAGTATAATAAACTTCGAACCTCCCGTCATTCCATTGCCTGATAAACCCAATTTCCTTATCGTTAATAAAGGCTTTGTAGGTGAAAATAATATTATCGTGGTTTGTTCGGAAAAGTTCAACTTTCATGGCTTCATATCCTTTTGTTTGACATTAATTTCAAATTTTTCTAAAACAGCGACTTGAACAGCTTTATAAATCTCGTTTCCTTTCCACTTCAAATGATTGTTAACGATGTCTTGGAATTCACAAGTTTTAATTATTCTGCCCATTTCTTCAGCTACAATTTCCTTAATAGCTTCCTTTAATAGGGATTTAATAGCAGAACGGTCAATCTTTTCGGTATTATGGAAGAAGTTCTTGACGGCTTTATATTCTTTACTTTCCATTATAATACTCTCTACTTAAAAGGCCGACGCCGCTTGAGTCCTAACTGGTACAGCCGCAAATCTTACATTTCCTACTATAACTTATCGACGGCTTGCCGCCTAAACTAAAATCGTATTCAGCTTCTGGGAACCCGTTATAGAACGTCTTGTAAATTTCCCATTCGTGCGGGCATTCGTTCTGTAAAAGCATTCTATCGTGGTAGAGCTTATTAATTTGGTTATTAATATCGCGATTTTTATCGGATAGTTCTTTAGCGAGCATGATTCACCACAGGTTTAAGTAGGGAAATTATATCAAGTTAATTAAACTACTCGTCTTTTAGACTTCCACCACGGACGCCCGCCCAATTGAATTTTATCGGATATTTTCAAATCTCTTTCAATATTGGATTCGTTAAATATTTTAGTGGCTTGCCAGGCTCGCGTTAATCCTTGGGACATAATTACAGGATTACCATAAATCTCACTTTTTCCATCCCAAGTTTTAGTAGAAACCCAACCACCATCTTCATCAGCCATAGCCGAATAGAATTCTGCGTTATTCAATTCAATAAATTCTGGAGGGTCGCCAACAGGAGAATTCATTACAAGTTACTCCAAAAGTTCTGCTGTATTTTCCAAAATCTGTTTCAAATCGTCGGAATAATTAAACCTATTCTGATTTTCCCGGATAGATTTAATTAAATTCCCATTAAACTGCCTTTTACTCGAAGCCTTCCAGTCCACCAGCATTTCCAACAAGTCTATCAGGTTCATCCCCTGAACACCATTGTTAAAATGTTGCGGGTGATGGCGATTATTAGCGTAGTGATGTTCAAGAGCCGGGCCAAGTTCCTTTAATTGTTCGTTGTATTCGGGCGAGTTAAACTTGGTTGTTTTTAATTTCGGGGTCATTCTTTCAAAATCTTCCGCTTCCGGCGACTCCAATTTAGATTCATCGTGGACAGGACCACGCTCTAATAATAACCCAATCAGTCTGTTAAAGTAGTAATTAACATCTAAAATATGCCGATAAGTCCCACAACGAGGATTTTCTTCTTCTAACATGACTTCGTCATCCTTTTACAAATACAACTTCCCTATTTAACCTTTTAATACTAGCGGAGCCTCGAAGAGGAATCCAAAGGTCCGGAGCAAATCCACTGGTGTATACTTCCAAGGTTCAACCGACCTGTCTACTATACCAGCATCACGATACAAGGTCAATACCAATTCGCTACAGAAAAACGTCCTGCCAGCATTGAAGGCTATGGGCCACTTGAAGCCAGCCGCCGCCAGCTTAAACCAACTGGAGCAAAAGCTACGATTGTATTTACCTGTTAATATTAAGTTTTCAAGAATTGGGCGATAGTCATCAAATTCCGATTTTAAGCGTAATAGCCAAATATTTCCGGCATAAGTATTTAGCCTATCGGCGAACAAGACTGACTGGACACCTTTCCCGAACCTACCTGTTAGGTAATCAGCTGGTTCATAATAATCTGGCTTGTAGGCTTCGCAGGTAAGTAAATTGCTTTTATATTGCCATAGCAACCCGGAATGAGAGATATTGCTTCCAGTTACCCACCGCGTTAGGTGGCTTAAATCGGCTTCCCCACTACCTATGTAGACATCCCCCGTCCGGATTTTCCAGCTTCGCCAGTCGGATAAGCTCATTTTGAATACGTTCTCGCCAACTGCTTAATCGCAGGGAATTCAAGTTATAATCCTTATCTTTCATCTCTGAATACACTTTTAATAGGTAGGTTTCCGTTAATTCAAACAAATTAGGCATTACATGAACGGGTAGACCAGCTTCCGCTAAATTGCGACTGAAAGCCGAGTCTTGGATTACTGGAATAACTCCACAGTACAGGCATTCCCAGATACGGTAACTATCCAGACCGTTGCCGAAAGGACATAAGCTAAATTTACTTCCGGCAAGTTCGCGAAAATATCTGGGTTGGTCAACACTATCTGGTGAACCTTGGTAATGCTTATTAAGAAGGCTTCGCTGATATGTGTGATTGGCAAACCTCATATAAATTAGTTCTTTTTTGGGCCGCTCGCGATTAGCGAGAATTAAGTCGCGGGCCGGGCCTACCTTATCCTGGAAGTCGGCTACACCCAGTCCAAAAGGAACCCACGCTACGCGGTCATGGGCGATATTACAATTTGAAGTGAACAGTTTTGCCGCTTGGGCCGGAACGGCATTGAAGGTGTCTTTGGTGTATCGGTCAATCTTAACCGAATATTTATCATTTTGATTACAGCCGGGAGCTACTGTTTGCAAATTAATGGTGATGTATTGGCTATGCCCAGCTAATTCTTCGTAATTAATAGAGTTAGCAGTTTTAACTAAATCTTTATTTGGATGGTCGATGGCCTGTTCGCAAATACCATAATCGGAATAGCCCGACAACAAAATATAGCTTCGCGGTAGTTCGGTTAATTGGTTTTGTTCGTCTCGATATTTATTAAATAGGGAAATATCATTGTTTTTCAGAATAGTAGCGATGTTCTCATTCTGACAGTATAATAAATTTGGGCGGTTCAAATCTTTTACGAGTCGCCCCCAGGAATTACAATAAATAAAATCTTCCGGGGCTATGTCGTTAACTGTCGATAGCATGGTTATACCCTGTTAAGTTGATAATTGTGATAAGCATTACTTCGTCGCGTTTATTAGTAGCTACCAAAAACAACATTTTCTCAAATGGATTAATCAACCAGAACGAATCTTTGGTAATTGGCTCATTGACGAACCGACCTTTTTGATTTAACTTGCGGATACATTTTTTACTAGGCATTTTACAGTTTTCAATTATAACCGGGATATCCTTCAGACTACGCCATGAGAACCTTTGCTTAAACCTTTGGCGAAAATGGTCTGTATAAATTAATTCAACCGACTGAATAGTTTTGGTCATAACCACTCCGTTTAAGTAGAGAGTATTACAAAATATAACTTTCCCTATTTAATTAGAATTTTCGGGCTAGTCGATTCTTCCTTCGGTTTCTCGTACCGCAACGTAAAACAAACATATCCGTCTGCTCGGCTAGTCATACTCGTAATAACAAAACCTTCCTTTTGCAAGGTGGCCATCCATAGATTAATTGGGAACAGCAAGGTCAATTGCCCATAATGGTAGCCATACCGTCCTTTTGGTCCGTTAATAGTTCCGCCAGAGTCAGTCTGCATATTAAAAACAATAATGCTTTTGTCGGCCACTACCGTTTTAATATAAGTAATATATCCTAAGATTTGCTTTAAGCTCAAATGTTGAAAGACATTCAAACAATAAACTAAATCAAACCTATCGTCGGCGGGTAGACTATCAAAGTCCTTACCATTAAATAGGAAGGTTTTATCCTTAATGGTAGATTCTTCTGGTTGATAAACGTCAATATTTCGATATTCACCAATAGGAAGCCCGCAAGTTTTTGTCATCCAATCGTAATTACCCCCGACACCGCCACCAATTTCCAATAAATTCAATTTTTGGCCTTCTAGGAATCCGCCTCTTTTTAATTCAAATAGCCTACCATAACTATTCATGGATTCGTGCAAAGTTTGATTAAAATGATTAATAGTATTTACGCGAAGCGGTTCGTCGGTTTTAGGATTGAAGAGACTCCCGGCGTAAGCGTTTTCGCGGAATTTGGCTACCGCTTCCTGCCAGAAAGCCCCACAATCAATGTTATCCGGCGATAGCTCGTCCACTTCAGTCTGGGTATAGACCTTCGTAGGATGGACTTTTTGTATGTAGTCGGCATATTCGGGGTAATTGTCAAACTTAATCATAGTTACGCTCGTTTTTAATTAAATAGGGAAATTACATTAAATTAATATTTAAACCACTTAACTTTACCAGACTTCTCGCCCACCATAATTTTACCGTCTCTCTCGACCCAGCACTGAACACATTTTAATATCAAACGGGAATAATTAGCTGTCGGGGCATCATCTGGGTAAGGAGTTTCCTTGCTAATTGTAACATATTCAATAGCCTTGTCATGAAGAACATGATATTTAGCCTTACGTTTAGCTTCAGCTAAAGTTTTACAAGCAGGATAATAATCCCACCCACCGGAAATAGCTACTCCCAACAAACGATACGGCCCACTAGTCCGGGTACGTCTGTAATATTTTTCGTGACTGTTCAATTTAACTTTCATATATACTTTCCCTATTTAAATTTAGAATGTAACCGGCAACGCCTCAAGTTGTTTAGCTTCGTCGGTCACAACCCGGAAAGCCCCTTGTCGTTTCAAGCGGATATAAGTATTCAACTCGTTCAAAGTTTCCTTACCCAAAGGTTTACTAATTAAATCCTTCAGCAAAGGAAGCCCCTTCAAGGAAGCCTTCAGAAGTTTATCGAAACTAATCAGGGAGGGTTTAGTTACGCTGGCCTTAACCTTAAATTCCAACAGATTTTCCCAAGATTTAAATTTATCCTTTTCTTTTTTGGTAGATTCCCAACGTTTCTTGAATGCTTTTAGTACCGGCAAGTCAAGAGATTGGCCGTTCCTAAGAACATCTTGGTCGATTGCCCATTCTCCAAAATTATATCGGCAATGTTTGGCAAGTCCTTTATATTTGTCGAGGGCAATATCAACGTAACTTTCGAGGCGTACCCAGCCCGGTGGTATTTTCTTTAGACCGTTGGCCCGCACCGCATATACTGGAGTGTCTTGACTAAATAGCTTCTCTAGCATATTCTGGCACCGTTTTGCGTCTTCAGTCGTTCTTTTTTTACCATCTTCTAAAGTCCATTGAAACCCGGTTAGCTGCACATATACGGCAAATTCGGGGACACCATCCGTAAAATCAGCCTCTTGCCAAGAATCAAAATATGTACTGCCTGAGCAAAGTTCATAAAAATCAGTTTTCACCAAACCCTTATTGGCCGATGGCCCGCGTGGCGAAGGAACATGGGCCGGTAGGTTCTTGGGGTCCAAGATAAGAGGGTCCAGCCCAAGGGCAGTTAATTCCGCAAGGTCGGGATTAGAGACGAAATAACCATCAGCCCCATTTTGCCGACAATAGGTATCGAATCGCGACGGCAAATAATTAATATCGCCCGTGTCAATAATCAAAACTTTGGGCAGTCCGCTAGGACGAATTTCAGTTTGGTGTTTTTTACGACGCCGTCCATTTTGCATCGGGAAGATTAGATTTTTGCTTCGTTTAGTATGCTTGCCGTCCACATACGAGAATCTTTCAATATTAATTTTAGTAGGGACCGGCTCGTTATTCCATTTCAGATTCAAGGCTAGGAAAGAGAATTCGTTTTGGAGTTTATATTGGAGGCACATAGCCGACCAAAGGTCGGTGCAAGCGAGCATATCTTTACTGAATTTATCAGTATAGTAGGCATTAATCTTATTTGCGATGGCGTTCAGTTTTTTGCGGGCGACACCGTCAAATTCAATAGCCTCTCGACTACTTGTGGGCATAAATGTGCCATTAGGAACATAGACATCACAACCATTATCAAAAATATTATTAAAAGAGCGAGGAATCGGGTATTGAACATTGGCCTGGATAATTCGACTTTGACGGTTTCCAGTAATCCCGAATTCTGGAGTTTCTTCGAAGTATTTTGGCTTACTCATATTAATCTTGTGGCCGGTTATAATTGGCAACGGGGAGAATACCGAAAAAACCTTTTCAGCTTCATCGTAAAATTTCTGAAAGTCTTCTTCTTCCACATTTACCGTAACTGTAAGCCCATTTTCTTCTTCAGTTGGTTCTTCGGACAAACAAGTAATGTTTGGAATTCCGTTTTCATCAATGAACAAACTATAGTTATATTCGATTTTGTTGTGACGATTGCGGACTTGGAAATTATCGGAGTAACAAAATACGCTTTTGCTTCCGACCCCGAAACAGCCCGTTTCCGAGTTGGATGAGGATTTCGTCGAAGCGTAGCAAGTGGTGTACACCTGTTCAAGACGTTCTTCGGATAAACCCGGCCCAAAATCTTGAAAAGCCAGCCATGGCTCTAGTTTATTTGGAAGATGAATAATGATAGGGCGATTAGGAGTACCAACTTCCACATGAGAATCGGCGGCGTTGCAAGCAATTTCCCGCATAACGGCTTGAATCTTATTGGAATAGCGGCTACTATAAAGGTCTTTGAAGGCTTTCGCTGATAGAGCAATCTTAAAAGCGGTAGTTTTTCCAGGGAGATTCGACTTGATTACATTTAGTTTTTCTTCAGTGAGAATCATCGTCAACCCTTTCGTTAAGTTTTATATGGTTCCAAGACCTACCTGTTTTGACGGCTGTTATTACTGATTGTGGAATATTAAGTGTTTTGGCTATATCCCTATTTCTCATGCCTTCAGATATTAATTGTTTAACTTGCAAAATTTGTTTGTCTGTATACTTAGCACTGTGATGGTTTTCGCCAAATGTTTGCGTTCCATGCTTCTTTTTATCTGCATGATTATTCTTAGCGGTATCCCATCTTAAATTGCTAATATGATTATTATAAGGGTCACCATCATTATGACAGCATTCCATACCCTCTGGGCAAGGACCAACAAAATTTTCTAAAACTAAACGATGGACAAATTTTTTAATAGATTTGCCATCCTTATAAAGATTGACATAATATCTTGGACAGTCACTTTTGCATAAAGTAACTTCATTTAACATATCGGA
>JACCDG010706395.1_pt1 | contig 10915 bp, 11 predicted proteins | sample 7442471 | NCBI WGS metagenome assembly JACCDG01 (sample SAMN15323444, study PRJNA562643) | freshwater metagenome | isolation source: river surface water | place: USA:Blue River Watershed | collected 2017-08-17
AGCCAACCGGAGAGCAACATGTACCACCACACCACCCTCACCGCCCAAGGCGCAGCCGGCGCACACCGCACCACGCCGGCCCGCCCGGGCTGCAGGTACGAGGACCCCGCCGGGGGCCATCTGGATGCCCCGTCGGCTGTGGCCGCGGGGTCGATGTACCGCGGGCTGTGGGACTACAGCCGGCATTCGTGGTCCGCGAACCTGCGTCCCGTCCCGAGCATCGCTGGCCGCTGACAGCGTCAAAGATCGCGCCGAAGCGCTGCGAATCATGGGGCAAAAAGGTATGGGCCTGTCTGCCTCCGAATCCGGCGCCGAACTGCCGGATTCGGAGCTCGTAGACCTCTTCATGTCCTCTCGTTAAGTTTCGGGCCGATCAAAACTTCGGCAAGGTCTGCGTGCCTTGCCGAAATCATCATGAAGGCTTGACGTCATGAAAAACTCACCTACCAACTTCGGGGACACTGAGATCCCCGCGGACAGCCAGTATGAGCGCGAGCGGGACCAGCCGCGCGAGATGCCGTCCACAGGAGACAAGGTTGCCCTGGGGGTCGTCGTTGTCGCGGCAGTCACCTTCCTGTACCAAGTGATGCGGGTCAGCTACCGCGTCGTGTTCGACTTCATCACGGGAGGCTGACATGAAGTGCCCTCGGTGCGGCAGCGACGACGTGACCCTGGACGGTACCCTGCACAAGCGCGTCTACTGGTGCCGCGCGTGCCAGCACTACTTCACGAGGATGGTGCCGCTATGCGCGTGATCAACTGGCGCGACGTGCTCAGCCGGGCAAGAGTCCCGTTCATCGAGCGTGGCAAGAACGTAGGCAGGGGTGAGATCAACATCCACTGTCCGTTCTGCGGCAGCGCGGACCCGAGCCACCACATGGGCCTGAACGCGGAGTCGGGCTACTGGGCGTGCTGGCGCAACGATCAGCACCGGGGGAAGAGTCCGGTGCGCCTATTGGTGGCGCTGCTGAAGATCAGCGTCGCCAAGGCTCGCGAGCTTGCCGGGCTCGAAGCCAACTTCGTGGATCCTGACGGTTTCACGGCCGCCGTCGCCAAGCTTCTGGGGCGCACTGACAGCCTTGACACTGCAGTGCTGGAACTGGACTTCCCCGACACCTTCAGGCCGCTGACAAGCACCGGGGTGGGAGGTCGGCACGCCCGATATCTGACCGACGTCAGAGGGTTCACCGACGTCAACATGATCAGCAAGCTCTACGAGCTCTGCGTGGATGTTGGGGCCGCGCAGCGTGACCGCGTGATCTTCCCCTACATCATGGAGGATAAGCTGGTCACGTGGACCGGTCGCGCCATCGCTGACGCGAGCATCCGCTACCTGGACCTCAGCCCTGAGAAAAGCGTGGTGGGTGTGAGCAAGACGCTCTACAACATCGACGCCGCCGATGATCCCGACTGCAAGGCGCTGGTGGTGGTGGAAGGTCAAATGGACGCCCTGAAGCTCGATTACTACGGTCGCACGCACGGGGTCAGGGCGGTCGGCCTAGGCACCAACAGCATCTCTGAAACCCAGGTCATGCTCCTCCACGACGTGGCGGCGCGCGTGCCACACATCGCGGTCATGATGGACAACGCATCCCAGCTGTCCATCATCGACAGCGTCCGCATGAAGGCCAAGTTGGCCAGCATACGCAACCTCCGCGCGGTGCCTGTACCTTTTGGAGCCAAGGACGCCGCCGAGCTTCTGCCCATCGACGTGGTGGACTTCTGCCGTGACTTTGTGAGGGAACTGTGATGGGGTTCAAGCACCACATTCAAGCGCATTTCCAGGCTTGCTACAAGCTCGCTGACGCGAAGGACCCGCACCGCAACCGCGACGTGCGCCTCTACCTCATCCCGGGGGAGCAGCGATACGTAGGCGTGAGCGACGGTGTTGACGCTTTTGTGGCGCCTGTGGACATCAACCCATTCGGCGTGGATGTGCGCAAGCTCATCGGGGAGTACCTGAGCACCGGCAAGCTCCCAGGCCCCAGCACCCCGAGACCGAGGGTGCGCATCACATCGACAGGGCGTCACGTGGAGGACGCACAGATCATCATCATTACCGCGTTGGAGCAGCAGAAATTGCTCCGCCCACGAATCAAGCTGGAGCGTTGACATCATGTACGTGCCTCAGTACGCAGGCCCTTTTGAGGGCTACTCGCAGAAGTTCCTCGTCAAAAATTACTGGAAGGTGGCGCGCATCATGGCGTGGGAGGATGCGCAGCAAGAATGTGTCCTCATCTTCCTCCGCATCAAAGCACGCTACGAGGTTGAAGAGGGGGCGCACTTCATGGCCTTGTTCAAGACATCGCTGCACCAGCACTTCATAGACCTGGCAAAGAAGGCCACCGCAGTCAAAACCGAGGTGACGCAGGGCGTCAGCGATGACGGTGACGACGTGATGCTCCCAGCAGAGCCAGCCGGTGACCTCGACACCGATGCCGGGATGCTTGACGCGATTCGCCACGCACCTCCGCGGGTCAGGGCAACTCTGACTCTCATGCTCAACGGCCCCGGCGCTGTGGTGGAGGCTGTGGTGGCCGACCTCAACAAAGGGCGCGTGTGTCGGGCTCGCGCAATCACCAAAATCAACCACCTTCTGGGGTTCCCAGAAGGCACTGACGCCGTGGAGGAGGTGTACACCTATTTTTCTCACGTATAAATCACCTGCACATCACCACGTGTTGCATTTCTCATCAACTTACCAAGGACCCTCATGTCCAGCAAAATCATTTCCGAACTGGTAGCCGCCAGTGGTGTCGACATCGATGCCGATGGCAACTACGCCGACGTCGTCACCGTCATCGCTGACGCGATCAGCGAACTGCCCGACGACAAGTGGAACGCCCTGAGCGACGACGCCGCCGACTACTACAACGACGTCAGCACGGCGCTGAACAAGAAGAAGCCGGTTCCTGCCCCCAGCGACTGGGAAGAGCCGAAGGCGGCCACTCGCGGTCGTGCCAAGCGCGGTGCCGACGCGGAGCAGTGGGAGCCGAAGGTCGGCGCTGTGGTCAAGCTGACCAACACCCGCGACCAAGATTTCATCGGCGAGATCCTGGAGATGGATGACGACACCATCGTGCTCGAAGTCGGCGGTGAGGAGAAGGAATTCGCGCGCAAGCGCGTCAAGTCGGTGGGCCCAGCCAAGGCCCCGGACGCCGAGGTCAGCAAGACCCCGGAAGTCGTCAGCGAGCCGAAGGTCGGCGCCACGGTCACCGTCACCAACAGCCGGGACGTCTCCTACACCGGAAAAGTCGTCGAGATGGATGACGACACCATCGTGCTCGAAGTCGATGGCCAGGAGAAGGAATTCATCCGCAAGAAGCTGAAGGCCTGCGTGGTGGCCGGCGCGAAGTCGGATGCCAAGCAGCCGCGGGCCTCCAAGGCCGAGGACAAGGACGACGGCAAGTCCGGCACGAAGTCGGATGCCAAGCAGCCCCGCGCCTCCAAGGCCGACAACGGTGGCGTTTCGGTCACCGGCCGCATGCGGCAGCTGATCTGTGACGATTTCGATCTGAAGGTGGAAGACGTCGCCAAGCAGATGACCAAGGAAGGTCTGGTCTTCCGCGACAACACCCTGGCCCTGACGTTCGCCGAAACGCACAAGATCATCGCGTGCCTGCGCGACGCCGGCAAGCTGAAGAAGTAAGCAGCGACCATCGGCGGCCTGGCCCGTATAGCTCAATCACGGGCTTGCGGGCCTTCTTTTTGAATGGAGTCAGTCAACACCATGAAATCCTCACACTCAGTCCTCGTCGTGCTTTCCGGTGGGCAGGACAGCGCCACCTGCCTGTTCTGGGCGGCGAAGAACTTCAAGACCGTGCACGCCATCACGTTCGACTACGGCCAGCGCCACGCCCGTGAGCTGGAGGCCGCCACCAACCTGGCAAAGCTCGCGGGCGTGGCCAGCCACGAGATCGTGCAGCTCGGCCCCATCCTCAAGGGCCGTAGCCCACTGACCGACCATTCCATCGGGCTGGAGCAGTACGAGGACTACGCGACCATGGATGCCACGATTGGCGACCGCGTGGAGCTGACATTCGTGCCGATGCGCAACGCCCTGTTCTTGACGCTGGCAGCGAACCGCGCGGTTTGCCTGGGCATCGCGGACCTCGTGGCAGGGGTCTGCCAAGAGGACAACGCCAACTACCCGGACTGCCGCCACTCCTTCGTCGTCGCCCAGCAGCAGGCCGTGGAGCAGGCCCTGGGGCTCCCCGTGGGCAGCTTCTTCATCCACACCCCGCTAATGCATCTCACCAAGGCGGAGAGCGTGCGGTTCGCCATGTCGCTGGGCTGCTACGGCGAGCTCTGCCTGTCGCACACGGCCTACGACGGCGCCTACCCGCCTGTCGGCCACGACCATGCCACGATCCTCCGCGCGCATGGATTCGAGGAGGCCGGGGTCCCCGATCCGCTGCTCGTCCGCGCGTGGATGGAAGGCGCCATTGCGCACCTGCCCGACACCGACAACTACAGCGATACCTGCACGGTGGCGAACGTGCGCATGCTGGTATCCGACACCATGCGCCGCCTGCGCGCCCTGGACAACCAACTCACCCTGGAGTGATCAGAACCATGGCTCTCAACAAGATGCTGGCCCAAGCAGGAGTGCGTGACATGCTCCGCTACGTGGGCGACGATCCCGACCGCGAGGGGCTGCAGGAAACTCCTGCCCGCGTGGTCGCCGCGTGGTCGGAGTGGTTCTCCGGCTACGGGAAAGATCCCAAGGATCTGTTCAAGGTGTTCGAGGACGGCGCCGAGCGCGCTGACGAGATCGTCCTGCTCACCAATATATTGGTTCACAGTCACTGCGAGCACCACGTCACGCCAATCATCGGCGTGGCGCACGTGGCCTACATCCCGAACGGCAAGATCGTGGGTATCTCCAAGCTCGCGCGGCTCGTGGACCTCTACGCGCGGCGGCTTCAGGTGCAGGAGCGCCTGACCAACCAGATCGCCGACGCCATTGAGCAGCACCTGGAGCCGCAGGCGGTTGGTGTGATCATCACGGCCAAGCATTTCTGCATGGCAACGCGGGGCGTCAAGATGCCCGGTGTCGACACCACGACGTCAGCCATGCGTGGCGCTTTCCGTGAATCCCAGGCAGCACGCGCCGAGCTGCTGGACCTCATTAAGTTGACGAAATGATAACGTGGCTCGGCTGCTTCGACACCGGCAGGTTTTATCACGGGCCAAACCGTGCCGGCCACAAAAAAATACTCGGCTCGTTTCACGACAAAAGAATCGGTGACGCGATGGAATCAGTACTGAGCCCGCACAACTTCGATACCTTTCTTGACAGCGGGGCCTACTCGGCTTGGTCACGTGGGGCCAGTATCGACCTCGACGAGTACTGCGCCTTCATAAAGGCGAACATCGAACACATCACGGTGTACTCCAACCTGGACTGCATACCCGGTCAGAAAGGTAAACCCCCAACCGTCAAAGAAAAAGAAGAGGCCGCGGCGCGCAGTTGGGATAATTTCTTGTATATGAGAAACGAAGGTCTCGCACCACTACCAGTTTACCACGTCGGGGAGAGCGCAAGCTGGTTGCACAAAATGCTTGACTACGGCTGTGACTACATTGGTCTTGGCGGCTTAGTTGGCACCCCCGCACCAGTGCGTCGGCGCTGGCTGGATTCCGTGTTTTCCATGATCACAGACCAGCATGGAGCCCCCGTGGTGAAAACACATGGGTTCGGGGTTACCAGCATGCCGTTGATGTTCCGCTACCCGTGGTATAGCGTGGACAGTACAAGTTGGATACGAGTGGCCGCTAGTGGTTGTATATATCTACCGCACAGTGAAAACGGCTCTTTTCAGTTCAACCGCACCCCGTCCAGTATCAGTGTAAGCAACAGAAACGCACTTGGACAACGAGAATCCAGCAAAAACTACTCCAACCTTCACCGGTATCAGCAGGAGCTGGTTTTGAAGTGGTTGGACATGTGTGGTGTTTCCCTGGCCGACTGTCAGAACGACTACGGGGCAAGAGCCACGGTAACGGCCTACTTCTTCAAAATGGTGAGCGCCGCCAAGCTGGAAACCACCTCAGCATTTAAGCAGGTTAAGACCAAGGAGTTGTTCCCGTGATCATCTACCTTGGTGGTACCGAACAAAATACAGCCGAAAGTGGGTATACACGTGGGGCCGCTACTTCTGGCAGCCCGTGGTCCATGCTTTATAGTTTCTTCTACCAAAACCCAAAACCAGTATTCAGGGCGCATCAAGAGATTGCGAAAGCGGCAACGGCTGGGGCAAAGAATGAAGATATACCTCGGACTTGAAGCCCTATCGACGTCACATAACGGGTACACCGAGGCGCCAGTGCGGGGCCACCACTTGAGCATCCTGTACTCGTTTGAACGCATCACCACGAAAACCAGTCTCGAACACATACCAACTGACAGACTTCTGAGGAATCACCATGAATTGCCAAGCATCGCGCACTCTATTGCTCGCCGCAACCAACGCCGTGAAACCAGCGCTGGCTGTCCAGAGCTTTCTGCCCATCCTGACCACGTGTCAAATCACAGGCAAGTGGCTGACCGCGTACAACGACACCCTGGCGATCCGAGTGCGCACGCCCAAGGACCTCGACGTCTCCGGGTGCGTTCCCGGTGACCTGCTACAGCGCGCCTTGAACTCATTCAAGGGAGACACCTTCAGCATCCAAGAGCTGGACGGCAAGCATTGGGTGCTTTCGTGTGGGCGCTCCAAACTCAAAGTGCCTGTGTTCCCGCTGGGGGACTACCCGTTCGAGATGCCCACCCGTGGGTGGTCTGAGGTGGGCGACATCGAGGATCTTCTGAAGGGACTGTCCCGGTGCTTGGCCGCCGTGGGCCGTGACCCCACGCACCCCGCACAGATGGGGGTGACCTTGGAGATGGAAGGTGGGCGAGCCGTGCTCTACAGCACCGACAATTTCACCATCTCGCGCCAGGACTGCGGGGTCTCGGAGTTGGAGCTCCCAGGCGACTCCCCTGTCATCTTGCCCACCGCCTTCGCGGAGCAAGTCATCGCCCTGTCGAAGCTATTCCCGAAGGAGAGTGTCACGCTGTCGGTGTCCGCTGGGGCATTGCTGTGCTCGTTTGGTGACGCCGCCCAGCTGTTCTGCAAGGCGCTGGTGGACGTGGAGCCTATGTCCTTCGCGGATGTGTTGGGGCGGCACGTCAAGGTCGCCGCTGTCGGCAAGATGGTGGAAAGTGTACCCGAAGGGATGGAAGACGCCGTCGAGCGAGCGCTGCTCGTGGTGGGGGGTGAGATCGACAAGGTCATGAAGGTGTCCGCGCGCGGCGACACCGTCAAGATCACGGCCACCAGCGCAAGTGGTGAATCCGAGGACTCGCTTGCTCTTGAAGGAGCCTCCGAGATGCTTGACGAGCCGGCTCACATCGACCCGGTGCTTCTGCTCCGGGGGTTGAAGAGCAGCGACCACATCGTGTTCCGTGACCGCTGCGCGGTGCTGACCGGAGATGGAGGCAACTACCTGCACATGATCGCATACTGCTCCGCCAGCTGACGGAGGCATGGTGTGTTCTTTTTCAACGAGGTCAAAAAGGCAGCGAAGGCTGCCCCCAAGGTTCGAGCGGCGGCCCTGCCATTAGAGTCACTGGCGCGCATGGAGTGCAAGGGCTGCCCAAGGAACACCGACCCAGGGTGCAGCAGCCCGAAACTCGAAGCCACTGGCGCGGCGTCTCCAGACGTCTACATCCTGCAAAGCAAGCTGACCGAGAAGGATGACAGGCAAGGGGATTTCTTACGTGACGCTGGTGGTGACGAGGTAGTCAAGAAGCTGGGGGCCAGGCTGTGGAAGCGCAGCCGCACCAACGCGGTCACCAACTGCTACTCAGCTTCTGGCCCATCCTCGATAGAGATCGAGTGCTGCCGCGGTCGCGTCGTGCGCGACATCGAGAGCAGCAAGCCACTGGTGCTTGTCACCATAGGCGACGAGGCGCTGCGCTGGGCCACTGGTCTGACCTCAGCGATTCCCCACCGTGGTACCCCGATGGTTGGGAAGTTCGGCACCCACGTGTGTTGGATCTACCCGTTGCTCCACCCGAACTACGCCTACAAAGAAAGCAAGTTCGGCGGAGGTGAATACGAGACCACGATGCGCGTGGACTGCGAGCGACTCCAGCAGCTGGTGGTTTCCGGGACAGTGCCTGCGCCCCCTCCCGACGACCCATTCCAGGGCATTCACTGCCTACTGCCTTGTGACTCGCCGGGACGTCGTGGCACCTCGGATGCCGAGGCGTTCGACTCCCTTGAACGACACCTCACCAAGCTGCAGCGTGCCCGCCGTGTGGGGCTCGACATCGAGACCAACGGCCTACGCCCGTGGCGCGTGAAGGACCCGCAGATACTGACGGCGGCGGTGGGCACGTTTGACCACGTGGTGGCATTCCCCCTGGACATGGTCAGCCCTTACGGTGAGGGATGGACATCGCAGCGGTGGCGCCGGAAGGCGTGGGACTTGTTCGGTGACTGGATCATGGACAGCCCGCGCAAAGTCGCACACAACCTACACATGGAGCAGGCGTGGCTGAGCTACTTCTACGGCCGACGAGTGCTGCGCGGAACCGAGTGGGAAGACAGCATGGCGTCCGGCCACACCCTGGACGAGCGCAGCGGGAGCAAGAGCCTTGAGGTAGCCACGGTGCGCCGCTTTGGCTTCAACCTGAAAGCGCAGTCCAACCTGGACGTCAAAAAGCTCGCCACCTACCCGCTTGAAAAGGTGCTCAAGTACAACGGGGGTGACGCCAAGTGGTGCCTCCGCTCCTTCGAGCACGATGAGCCTGCGCTGGATGCGAGGCCCGCCGACCGCGAGGAGTACGAAGCAAAGCTGCGCCTCATACCCACCCTCGTGGGGACGGAGCACTGGGGTATTGAAGTGGACATGGACTACGCGCGAAACATGTCGCGCGACTGGTCCGACAAGATTGCGGCACTACGGAAGAAGATCACAAGGCAGCCCCACGTCAAGGAGTACGAGCGCAAATTCCGCCACACCTTCAACCCAGGCAACAGCGACCACGTTTTGCGGCTACTGCATGACATGCTGCAACGCCCCGAAGTGGCTGTCGAGGAGCGAGGCGGTGCCATTCGCTACACCACCGAGTCCGAGGCGCTGGAGACCATCCCAGAAGCGGAGGTGCCTGTGGCTGGGATGGTGCTCGAACTCCGTGAGGGCGAGAAGCTGCAGAGCACGTACCTTACCCCGCTAGTCGAAGGTGGCATGCTGTGCACTGACGGCGCGCTGCGAACCCAATACGGGTGCATGGTCGCGGAGACCGGCCGGCTGAACAGCGAAGACCCCAACCTCCAGAACTTCCCCAAACGGAAGAACAAGGAGGTGCGGGGTACCGTGGTGCCAGGCGCCGGGCGCGTCCTCATGCCGTCGGACTACGGGCAGCTGGAGTTCCGCGCTGCGGGCATGTGCAGCGAGGATGACGAGTTGCTGCGCGCCTGCTGGACCAACTACGACGCGCACCTCGTCTGGGCGGAGATCATCCACAAGAAGTACCCGCAGATTGTGGACTGGATCGTTGACACCTTCGGCGTGGACTGGGACGAGATGGGGATGAAGACGCTGCGTCAGGAGACGAAGAACAAGTGGGTATTCCCCAGCATCTTCGGCGCCAGCGTGAACAGCCGCGCCGCCAGTCTCCACCTACCGAAGGATGTGGCCAAAGAGCTGGACGGTGCATTCTTCGACCAATTCCGTGGCGTCAAGAGGTGGCAAAAGCGCATCGTGGACCACTACGAGAAGCACCTGTACGTGGAGACGCTGTCGGGCAGGCGCCGTCGCGGTCCCCTCAGCCTCAACCAGATCATCAACACGCCGATTCAAGGCACTGGGGCTGACCTTGTGAAGGCTGCCATGTGCGCCCTTTCAGAGCGCGCCGAGGCAGAAGAAAACCCCAACATTGACCCCCGCATCAACGTGCACGATGATTTGACGTTCACCCCTGAAATCGAAGCGGTGGACGCCACTGTGGAAATCATTGGGTGGGAGATGACGAAACCCAGATTTTCGTGGTGCATCGTGCCGCTGGTGGTGGAGGTGAGCGTGGGGCCGCGCTGGCACGAATGCAAGGAGATTGCTGTCCTGAGGGGCGACGTAATCCACAACCTGAGCAACCCCTACTCATGAAGTTCTTACTAGATGCGTCGCCGCACAGAGTGGATGATTTTATGCAGAAATACCCACGACTTGTGCTCGGTCAACTTATAACACCATTGACTGCGTTTTCCGTGGGTGGATCAGTTTTCGCGTGCGACAATGGTGCGTATAGCGCCTTCAACGAAAAAGCTTATAGTAAGATGCTTGCCAGGGTATCGCCCCTGCTTGATAGATGTCTCTTTGTAACGCTTCCAGATCGGGTAGGTGACTGTGCCAGTACAAGAGCACTTTACGAAGAGTGGAAAGAGTTTGTACCCTCATGGCTGCGTGGGTATGTCCTACAAGACGGTGAATTTCAACCACCTGAAGACGTAGGCTGCGTTTTTGTAGGGGGCTCGACAGCGTACAAAGACAGCCGAAAAGTTTACGACCTTCTTGTAGATTTGAAACAAAGACTCGACGTGCACGTGCACGTCGGTCGTATAAATACGTACCGCCGTTTTAGTGCTTTCCGCAACGTAGCGGACACGTGCGATGGATCGGGGGTCGTCCGATTTCCAAGCATGCTCCCTCGTCTAGCCTCAAAAGCATTTCCCAGATATTCACTGTGGAGAACTGAATGAACCGACCTCGCCAACGCGCAGAAACGCAGGTTGAAGAAATCCCCGACCTGCCCCTACACCTGAAATACCGCCCCACCGAGTTTGACGACGTAATCGGGCAAGATCACGCGGTCAAGAGCTTGCGCGACGTGCTCAAAAAGCCGACGCGTCCGCACGCCTACATC
>JACCDG010025722.1_pt1 | contig 10913 bp, 10 predicted proteins | sample 7442471 | NCBI WGS metagenome assembly JACCDG01 (sample SAMN15323444, study PRJNA562643) | freshwater metagenome | isolation source: river surface water | place: USA:Blue River Watershed | collected 2017-08-17
AAAGGCACGGGTGAAGATCTCACCAAATTGATCCGTCTCGACACCAAGCGCTACACCGACTTGGCAAAAAGCGCCAACATCAAGGCCGAAAAGTAACGGGTATGCCCATAGAGAAAGTTGTAAAGTCAATTTCACTTTAATGGCTCTCGGCCTGGTAATTCAGACGTCCTAGATACACCCGTCAACCTGCACAACGAACGGGAGGTTTCCCCGAAAAGTAGACCTCTTTATCGTAGGCTGAGGGCCGGAGAGCTTGACTCTGGCCGGTGCAATTGGCAGGGTTCCCCGATATCCGTAACTGTATCGTGGACCAGAAGGAGGGGCTCCTGCAATTCAGGTTTGATAATGGTGTGTGCTGAACTGGATGGTCAAGTCGCGACGGATGACCACTGGTTTGCCACCCAAGCGTTGATGGCACATCCAATGTGCCAGCGCAGAGTCAAGGTAGTCGGCATGGCCGGGGAACCAGTTGGCGAGTTCCTGTGCTAGGCGTCGGCAGACGCCGGTATCGCCAAGTGCCAAGAGTTCCTGCACCTCCCGCACAGATTTCAGCACCGCGGCATGCTCGTTCATGTGGCATTCACGCGCTGGAAAAGAGGTCTGTTCCATCCAGTTGTCCTCTTCCCTGAAGTGGCGCACGCAGTGCTCGGCCAGTGAATCAAGAATGGTCGGAAGGCGATCATCACTGGCTTGGTTCAGAGCACTGACACAGGCTACGAACTCCTCGTGAATACCATCCATGGGCGCATACCCGAGCAAAAGTCCGTCATGCCATTGCATAGGCATATAGGGAGAGTCAGAGGGTAACAGCATCCGCATAGGGTCCCTTACTTGAACATCAAAAGAATCGCAAGTAGCGTGAGGAACGCAAACAAAGCGTTACGAAAACCCTGCTCGTCCAATCGACTACGCAGCATAGCGCCCAGGCGTAACCCAAGGTACATCGGAGCAATGGCCAGACATGACCAGGCGACGGCATCCCAACCGAATCGGCCCCAGGCCAACATCGCCGCGTACATAGGAATGGATCCGAGCAGGTAGATAATGCTGATGCTCCCTACAAACTCGTCTCGCGGCAGGCGTAGGGACATCAGGTACGTAATGAGGATAGGCCCGGTCAGCGACGATGCTCCACCGACAGCCCCGGCAATGGCCCCCACTAATGGACCGGCCCAGCGCTGCTGGCGCGGCGAAAGTTCGCCTTTGGGCTGCAAAATCATCATGACCACTGCACCAATCACAGTGGCTGCCATCACCGCATTCATCGCCTTGGCAGAAAGTTGCGCGCTCCAGTGGTTCGCGAAGAGCGTGGCCATTAGCTGCGCAAGAATCAGGGGGGCGAAACGGTGCAAGGTGTATCCCACACGGCCACCAGCGAATGCCTGCAAGGCGTTTGACAGAAGCACTGGCATAACGAGCAGACCCATGGCCTGGGAAGTTGGCAGAATCAAACACAGCAGCGGCACTACCACTAATGGCAAACCAACACCCAGGGTACCTTTTACCACACCACCGACCGTGAACATCACAGCACTGGCGACAAGAAAGACCGTTTGTGATTCCACCCAAACTACGCTCACTTACTCTGCCTTCAGATCGGCCTGCCTACCTGCCTTGGCCATGGCTTGATTCTCACGATCGATTTCTTTGCGATAGACCTCTGGGCCTCCTCCAATGCCGGCGATGCTCACACCGTTGAACTTCTCAACCACATCAGGCTGCTTGACCGCCCAAGCGATATCTTCAGCCAAGCGCTTGATGGCTTCCGGGGATGTCCCGGACCGAGCTAGCGCGCCGATAGCTACCGAGAAATCTAACCCCGGGATCACTTCCGAAATAGCTGGAACATCCGGCGCTTGAGGTGAACGCCTTGATTCGTTCGTACCGATCAGTGACACCTGTCCATTCTTCACAAAACCCGCCATAGAAGGTAGTGCCGAGAACAAGAAATCTACCTGTCCCCCGAGCAAGGCTGGAACAGACTGGCCCGATCCCCGGAACGGCACATGACGAATATCAAGATTCAGTTCAGCCTTAATGGCCTCCATGGTCAGGTGATGAGTGCTGCCGATGCCCGACGATCCATAGGTGTACTGGCCAGGGTTGGCCTTGGCCTTTTCGACGAACTCCTTGAGTGTCTTGACACCAGTCTTAGCGTGCGTCACCAGGAAAAGCGGCGATCGTGCGATCAGCGACACAGGTAATAAGTCTTTACCCACCACGTAAGTGGCAGACTTGTTCAACAGCGGCGTTATTGACAACATGGAACCATCGGAAACGATGAAACTGTGGCTGTCATTGATCCCACCAATCAGGTTCTGGTAGGCCACCATGCCATTGCCCCCTGGTTTGTTCTCTACGACTACCGACTGCCCCATACGTTCGGTCAGCTTCTGCGCCACTATGCGCGCCACAGAGTCGGGAAGTCCACCAGCCGCATAGGGAACAATCAGTTTTACGGGTTTGGTAGGCCAGGACTGCGCCATGGCGACCCAAGGCGTCATTGCCAAGGCTAATCCAAGGGCGGTGAGGTGTCTGCGATGCATTTTTGTCTCCGGGTTTATGAGGATTGATATATTCTTAGTCAGCTAAGATAATAACATATTCCATGTACTTGATGTTTGTCAACCAAGCCAAACCCTAACACCGCACTATCCCATGATTACCAGTTCCTCCCTTCGTCCCCTACGCGTGAATTCCAAGCGTGAAATCGCTCGCGATATCCACATGTTCGAGCTGTGCGACCCCGAAGGTGGCCCCCTGCCCGCCTTCACAGCCGGCGCCCACCTTCCCGTGCGCGTGCCCAGTGGCGCGATGCGCCAGTACTCCCTCTGTAACGACCCGCAGCAAAACAGTTTCTATCAGCTCGCGGTCAAGCGCGACGCGGCCGGACGCGGCGGCTCCGTCAGCCTGGTTGACGAGGTGGCTGAGGGCGACCTGCTGATGGTTGGGGCACCGGAGAACCTGTTCGCCCTGAGCGAAAAGGCCCGCAGCTTCATCCTCGTGGGCGGAGGCATCGGCATCACGCCAATGATGGCCATGGTGCGCCAGTTGCAGGCCGAGGGGCTGCGCCCGTTCAAGCTTTACTACTTCACCCGTGATCCCGAAGGCACTGCGTTTCTGGACGATTTGCGTGCACCGGAGCTGGCCGGGCAGGTGATCATCCACCATGACCACGGCGATCCTGCGCGCTCGTTCGATCTCTGGAAGATCTTCGAAAAGGTTGCCACCGGCACCCATGTGTATTGCTGTGGCCCGAAGGGGTTGATGGACACGGTGAAAGACATGACAGGCCACTGGCCGGACAACGCCATCCATTTCGAGAGCTTCGGTGCTGACACCCGCGCCCATGCCGATGACCAGGCTTTTGACGTTCAGCTGCATCGCAGCGGCCAGTGCATCACGGTGGGCGCAAGGCAAAGCATCTTGGACGCTCTGCGGGGACACGGAATCCACGTTCCCAGCTCCTGCGAAAGCGGCACCTGTGGTTCCTGCAAGGTCGGGTTGCTGGAGGGTCAGGCCGACCACCGGGACCTGGTCCTCTTACCCGAGGAGAAGGCCAGCCAGGTCATGGTCTGCGTCTCGCGCAGCCAGAATGGTGGCTGCCTGGTGCTGGACTTATGAGCGGCGAACCTGTTCGTCTGGGAGTACTGGGGCTGGGCCGTGCCTTCACGCTGATGCTGCCCACATTCACCCGTGATGGTCGGGTACGGCTGGTGGCCGCATTCGACCCACACGAGAGCGCAACGGCCGCCTTCGCACGTGACTTCGGCGGCACCGCGCATGTGAGCCCAGAGGCCCTGTGCGCGGACCCACAAGTGGAATGGATTTACGTCGCCACCCCCCACCAGATGCACGCGGACCATGTCGAACTTGCAGCCGCCCACGGCAAGCACGTCCTGGTGGAAAAGCCCATGGCCCTCAGCATGGCCGACTGTACCCGCATGATCGACGCCAGCGAGCGCGCTAGCACCCGGTTGATCGTCGGACACAGCCACAGCTTCAATGCGCCCGTCCGTCTGGCACGCAACCTCATCGCCAGTGGGCGTTTCGGTGCGGTGCGCCTGATTCAGGCGATGAATTTCACAGACTTTCTCTACCGCCCTCGCCGGCCAGAAGAGCTGGACACGGCACGGGGCGGCGGCGTGGTGTTCAGCCAGGCCGCGCACCAGGTGGATATCGTGCGCTTGCTCGCCGGCGGGCTGGCAACATCGGTCTATGCCCGCGCGGGCGCATGGGACCCTGCCCGACCCACGGAAGGCGCCTACACAGCGCTGGTGGATTTCGCCGGCGGCGCAGTAGCCAACCTCACCTACAACGGCTACGGCTTCTATGACAGCGATGCGTGGATGGACGGCATCGGCGAGATGGGCCGCCACAAGGCACCCGGCGCCCACCAGGCCACCCGACAAAAGCTCATGCGCGCCACGGACGAAGCCACCGAGGCGGCACAGAAGGCTCAGCGGAACTACGGCGGCAACGCCTATGTGCCCGATGCCAGCGAGCCACCGCCCGCTTTCCAGCACTTTGGCCCGGTGATTGTTTGCTGCGAGCGCGGTGACCTGCGCCTCACGCCCACAGGGGTCGAAGTGCATGACACTCAAGGGGTGCGCTTCGAGTACGAGCCGGTACCTGCTGTGCCGCGCAGCGAAGTGATCGATGAACTGTGGTCCGTCGCACGGGAGGGTAGCGAACCTGTGCATGGCGGTGCCTGGTCCCGCGCCAGCCTGGAGGTCTGCCTGGCGATCCTGGCGTCTCATCGGTCGCGCGCCGCTATCATGCTGAGCGAACAGGTCGCCCTGCCCACCTGATTGCCTTGTATCAAATGACTGCCCAGCGCCCTTCCAGCCCGGACACCCAACGCCTCCTCAAACACTGGCGTGAGTCGGTGCCCAACGACCGTCTCGCCCATCTAGTACGCGATGTGGCCCGGGCCCAGATGCGCGCGTTGCAGCAACGCATCGCGCCATTCGGGGTGTCGTTCGGACACTGGACCTTTCTTCGCATCCTGTGGATTCGGGATGGACTGACGCAGAAAGAGCTGAGCGATCTGGCCGGCGTCATGGAGCCGACCACCTTCAGCGCGGTCAAAGCGATGGAGCAGATGGGCCTGATCGAGCGCCGCCAGCTCGAAGGGAACCGCAAGAACATGCACGTGTTCCTGACCCCCACCGGGCAGGCGCTGGAAAAGCAACTGGTGCCGCTGGCCGAGGAAGTGAACCAGATCAGCGTGCAAGGGATCCCGGACAAAACTGTCGCAGTCGTGCGCAATGCACTGCTGTCGATCATCGAAAACCTTGCAGCCGACGAGGCGGACAAGGAAGAAGGAGGCGACCGGGCTCGTCCCTGATCGCCCCTGGTCTTCAGATGCTGTAGGTTTCGTAGGTGGAGGGGTCGAACAGTTCGTCGACCTCGACCTTGCGTGCCGACAGCCCCTGCGCGAAGTGGTGACGCGTGAAGGCCTCCAGCGTCTTGCGGTTCGGCGCCACCCCATAGGACCAGAAATCATCGCCCAACGTCTCGCGCGCCGCCTTGAGCTGCTCCTCGACAAAAGGCAACGTGACCTTGGTGGCCGAGGTGTCGGCCAGCAACTCCAGCGCCCGGGTCTTGGACTCACTGAATGCCTTGAAGACAGCGGCCGGAAGCCAGCGGTGCTGCTGCGCCAGTTCCTTGCGGATGCCCACCACATGCATGATGGGGAAGATGCCGGTGCGGCGGTAGTAGTCCCGGGCTTCGGCGACGGTATCGTCGAAGAGCCAACCCACATCAGGGTTCTTCAGCGCAGCACCGCTCGGAGGACGCGGGGCGATAAAACCGTCAATCGCGCCTTCGTTCAGCAGGTCGGAAATGGTTTTGTCCTCGGGTGCCCTTTCAATTTTGACGCCCGGAGGCAGTTCCAGTCTGATTTTCTCGGGCCGCTCCGGCGTGTCGATACCGCCGCGAACCCAGATCACATCTTCGGGGGCAATGCCGTAGTCGTCCTGCAGGATCGAGCGGGCCCACACAATCGCGGTAAGTTGGTACTCGGGAATGCCGATGCGTTTTCCCTTGAGATCCTGTGGCTTCCTGATTCGGTCTTTGCGCACGTAAATCGAAGTGTGGCGGAAAGCGCGGGAGAGGAACACCGGCACTGCGACGTAGGGACTGTCGCCACGCGAATGCTTGACCAGGTAACTGGAGAAAGACAGTTCGGTGATGTCGAAGTCCCGGCTGCGCATGGCCCGGAAAAACATTTCTTCCGGATTGAGCAGCATGTAGGTCGGATCGCAGCCGTCGATCTGCACACGGCCATCGAAGAGCGCGCGGTTGCGGTCGTAGTCGCCCATGGCGACAGACAATTGCAGCTTGGCCATCTTGTCAAACTTTCACAGCGTAGTTGTTGTCAGATTCGGCCTGGGCTTCAGTACCTTTCCATACGTATCCGCCCTCGTAGTCGCGCCAGTCGGTGGTTTTGGGGATAACGCTCTGGAAAGCACACACCGTCTCCGGAATCGCCTGATCACCGGTGCCAATCGCGTCGGCGCCCTGTTCACAGGCGCGCACAGCATCCACCATTTGCTTGCGGAACTCCACCACAGCGAGATCGCTCGCGCCCAAGCGGTCCTTGGTGCGGTCGGCGATCGGGCCCATGGTGACCCACATGGCGACGTCCTGATTCGGAAAGCCAGTGATGCCGGTGAAGTTACCCGCCTTCATCGCCTGGCGGTTCTGCCAGAAGCGGTTTTCGTGATTCCGAAGCGGACGATACCGCTCATCCAGATCCACCCCGACGGTCTGGTGCAGGAACCTGCGCCATGTCTCGGTCTCGGGCGTCTGGGACACATGACCCCAGGCAATGAAGTAAAAGTTCGTTGTGGTGTCGTCGGCTGGCACATTGACGTTGGCCACGTTGTACAGGTTGTTGGGCGGAATCAGCACCGTCCAGGGTGCGACGAACACCGTGCTGCGCACATACTCGTGAGTCTGCGCATTGAAGATCGGACGGCGGATTGCGGCGTAGCGAAAACCGTAGCCAGTGCGCTGCACCTGCATGCGTGGCGCTTTGTCGGTTGATGGACGCAGCCAGTTGGATGAGGTTGCCTCTGCACCCTGCACCCGTGCGGGCACCATGTCCGAACTGTGCAGGCTGGAGCTGTGTGCTGAGTCAATGGCCCCTTCCAGCACCTGAGCCCAATTCACCGGGAGCACCACCTTGGCAATGGACACACGGGTGTCAACAGTAGGCGCCCATCGCGGCGGCACGAATTCGGGCATAGTTTCCTTGGCGCCCATCCACGCCCACACCATCCCGCCCCATTCCTTAACAGGATAAGCCTTGTGTTTGACCTTGTCTACCAAGCCGCTGACCGCAGGCTCGGACACCATCTCGACCACGTTGCCATGCACGTCCATCTTCCAGCCGTGATACAGACAGCGCAACCCACCCTCCTCGTTGCGGCCGTAGACCAGGGAAGGCCCGCGGTGCGGGCAGGCCTCGTCCATCACGCCGACGTTGCCATCGGTGTCCCTGAACACCACCAGGTTCTCGCCCAGGATGCGGGCAGCCACCGGGTCGCCGTCAGACTCGGCCACCTCCTCGCTAAGGCATATGGGGACCCAATGCTGGCGCATCAGGCGTCCCATCGGCGCTTCATTCTCGACGCGGCACAGCAATTCGTTTTCTTCACGAGTAATCATGGCAATTTAATGTTTGGGTTGGATGAACTTGAATAAATACAAGCATTGAATAATACTTCGATATCTAAGAATAAAAATAAGGGTAATCCCTTGATGATCACACAGCCTAACGTGGCTCCTTCACCACGTAGCGACTCTTTTAAACAAGTTTTGAAATACTCCGTGCTTCCCAGATCGATAAGTGCTTGGTTTTTTAGCGCATTCGCACACTGGTACATGCTGTCCTCAACGGCCGCGCTGAACGCGCAGAGTCAGGATGACTCTGCGCGTAGAAAGTATTCGTAGTGAGCGGGCATAAAATCGACAGCTAGTTGATCAGCATCTGGGACTAAATCGAACTCCGATCGAATAACACCCCAAGATACAGGCCACAAACAGTCGTGCTCCGGAGCCAGTTCAAGCTGTCCTTGGAGCTGTAACTGTTGTGGGCCATAGACAGGACACTGGACGTACTACATAGCAAACGACCGGTTATGGCAAGCTCAAAACATCAACCTCAAGTTAGGAATGTCCGCATTCAGCCTTTAGGCGACTGACAAGGGCGAAGGTCTGGAGTGCAGCGGGAGCTGACATCGGAGGTGGGCCGCTGGAGGGCATTTACCGGCCTGGAACCAGCATTCACAAACGGCCGCTTTCGGAATGCGAAGTGATTGGTACAAGACCGTATCAGCCGAACAGGTTTGTCACGGCTTTGGGACCAAGGTAGTTTTGAATGGAATGTTGGCTCGCGTTGACAGCTGCAACGTTGGCAGCAATCGACTGACCAACTAGGACCTCCCATGGTTTGTTGCTTCCCAGTTCAGCAACCACTATATTGCGAACGTCTTTGATGTTCAGGGTCCTTCGGTTTTCGAATCCATCCACCAGCGCCTTCAAAGCTGCTGTGTATTTGTGTTCTGGAAAGCGATCCATACGCGCCTGCAGAGCAGCTCTAAAGGTTTCGGCATTAAATCCATGAGTTTCGAGCACCTGATCGGACAGAAGCAAGTTCTCTATGGCATAGCAATTCAAACGGATTCGGCATACATGGTCGAGATCGTTGATGTCCGCATGTGTCGCATCATCAAGGTCGCGCAATGAAAAAGCTTTTGGGGTGTCATACAGAACTGGGAGGAATTGGTTCAACCAGTCCTCCCACTCTGAAAGTTCCGTGACAGTACCAACGACACAGGGAGCAAACGCGAATCTTCCGCTACCTGAACGAACGATTTGCTCCAACACGCGCCGATCATCGTCTCCTTCCACTAGTACTATCGGTGATCTATTAAAGGCAGTTGAAAGAGGATGAGCGCCAAAAATTGGCAGAATTTCCGCGCAGACATTTGACCGGCTGAAGGCGGCAAAATCGGTTTGATCTCTCTTTGCGATCGGAACAATTTGAAGATCGGCACTCTTCGAGAACGCGCCAATGATGGCTGTACTGTGAGTAGCAATGACGACGCGAAGGTCATGTTCAACCGCTATTGATTCAACGAACTCAGTAAATCGTTGCTGCAAGTCTGGATGAAGATGCACATCTGGCTCGTCTAACAAAATGATTTTGTTAGCTATTGACTGGCGCGAAAACACCAGTACTTCAATGGCTAAAGCAATCAGTTCAGATTCGCCGCTGGATATGTTCGCTTCATTAAGCGGCTGGCCCATCTTCGTCTGGATCGAGAAGCCTCCTTTGTCGTTTCGAATCATTCGAATCGCTGGAAGCAATTTGTTTATCTGCTCAAGGATGGCATCAAACGTATACGCTGGATCGGCACGCTTTTCGGGTACTTTCTCGATTTCACGAAGCACAGCCGTTTCAAGATTTCTGAATTGTGCGGCGCTTTGTTGACGAAATTGCTCGAACCTGTTTGTTTGTCTGGTGTCCTTCAACCAGCCTTCATTCGATGAGATGTTGTTGTCGACGTTCGGATCGTATTTGAGCGTGCCACCCCGCTCAGGCGAGACGTACTTGATATGAGGTTTGTCGCCAACGTTTAACGCTCTCAATAATGTGCTTTTTCCAGCTCCGTTTTTTCCAATCAGCACGGTGAACTTTGCAGCATTCACCAATTCGTCCATGGTCATAGGTCGTTGCTCCCATCAGCTACAAAAAGCGTCATCCTAGCGAATGTCCGTGAATAGTCAGAGAGGCTGGACGGCGTTGGATAGCTTCATAAAGCTTACACCAGACGAACGTCGGTTCTGGAGCGCTCGATCCATGTAGGCCAGTGACCGTTATGGTTCGATCACTGCAGTCTGCGTACCTGCAAAGGCGGTCTGCTCCAAGCCTGATGCTGTCCATCAAAACTGACAGCAACCCATCAAAAAAGCATCATCTGCGAAAGTTGAGGATTCGGACTCGACCACTGCCGAGCCTTGTACATACCTCCAAGCTTGAGCAAGAGTGACTGGGCTAATGACTTGTCTGCTGGCGTTGCCCAGCCCGACATGCATTCGGCAATCATGTTGACCACAGGGTTTCTGGACGACAACTCGAACCATCCATACTCTTGATCCTCGATCTGTCTGACCAGGTTGTCCGCCAAAATCAAAGCACTCCTGGCCTTGTGCAAGAGAGATGAGATATCTGGCAAATCGCAGTCGTCCAGCCGTGAATTTTTAGCGGCCAAGGCCAAGGCTGAACTGATCAGAAGGCCGGCATTGAGACTGAGCGGCCAGAGCATACCCATGAGCCCTGTCGATTGACATGACCCTTTGAGTGCCGCTACTGCATGAGCCCTGACCGATGCGTCAGGATGTGCAGACCCGACCTTCCATTCAAGCCATCTGGAAAACTCGACTTCAAGGTCTGTCGCCGCATTGCCAGGTCGACTCAGAACCATGGAGCAACTGCAAACTCCTACCCCGGGGCGTGACCACGATATCTTCTTGCCGCAGCCACAGCAGATGTCTACCAGCAGCAGTCGATGCTCCGGACAAGCGGTAACAGCAGAAAAATCCCAACTCAATTTGCATCGACCATCAGTCTGAACACATGTTGGGCAAACCCTTGGAAATGTTCGATTGACGAAGGTGGGTTTGCTCAGCTGATGCCCAGCGTAAATGGTCTGCCCCGGAGCCTCACCATAGGCGGCAAAGCCCAGTGCAAACCTCAGGCAATCAACCGAAGCCCCAAAAGTCATGGACAAGAACTCGGCATCTGTTTCCGACAGGAAACTTGTGCTCTTTTTTCCAATGAGCTTTTTGAGCTCATTCAGCCCAGGAATGGCGTTGAGCTGAGACATGCGCAAGGCATA
>JACCDG011315917.1_pt1 | contig 10912 bp, 8 predicted proteins | sample 7442471 | NCBI WGS metagenome assembly JACCDG01 (sample SAMN15323444, study PRJNA562643) | freshwater metagenome | isolation source: river surface water | place: USA:Blue River Watershed | collected 2017-08-17
TACCGTTTGCATTAATATAATGGTCCAATTCCGTTTCACTACTTTGCACCATAACATTAATAGCAACGGCATTTACCACTGTAAATATTTTATTTGGATTGGACCAAATAAAATATAACATTGGTATTAAATGCCAAGGTTAATATGTTAAGGCCAATCAACTGAAAGGAAAATTGACCTAATACACATTGCCAAATGGCAGTAAAGCAACGTTTACAGGAAATGACCCGGGATTGGGTTTATTCGTTTTTGGGTGGTTGTGTAAACTGCAAAATGAAAATCATTCTTTTTTGTACACCATCTGCCTGCCGAACGTGCTATTTTGCTATATTAGAAACTTAATCCGGCAGGGGATTTTATTATCTTTACGCTGGTTTTAAGAACACCATTTATACAGCATTAACAACAGCAGAATTATGAGCAAGGAGGCAATTAAAACCGTTGGAGGCTTAAGTTTCGAAGAGTTTAAAAAAATCGTGATTAACGATTACCGTATTGTTAACGAAAGTCGTCAGGCCAGTTTGCTGGGTCGGAAGGAGGTGCTGACAGGGAAGGCCAAATTTGGCATTTTTGGTGACGGTAAAGAAGTAGCACAGGTAGCGCTGGCCAAAGTATTTAAAACAGGCGATTTCCGAAGTGGGTATTACCGTGACCAAACTTTTATGTTTGCCATCGGCGAATTAAGCCTACAGCAATGGTTTGCAGGTCTTTATGCACATACCGATCTGGAAGTCGAGCCCATGAGTGCCGGAAGGCAGATGGGAGGGCATTTTGGCACACATAGCCTTAATGCCGATGGTAGCTGGAAAGATCTTACCCTGCAAAAAAATTCTTCCCCCGATATTTCTCCTACCGGTTCACAAATGCCACGTTTACTGGGACTGGCTTATGCCTCACACTTTTATAAAGTTAACGAACAATTGCACTCAGGTAAATACACCCGTTTTTCCAATAAAGGGAATGAAGTGGCTTTCGGTACAATTGGCGACGCCAGTACCTCCGAAGGACTTTTCTGGGAAACCATTAATGCTGCCGGCGTTTTACAGGTGCCTATGCTGGTTAGTGTATGGGACGACGGGCACGGTATTTCGGTTCCAAAAAAATACCAGACCACCAAAGAAAGTATTTCTGAAATATTAAAAGGATTTCAGCGCGATGGTAATGGCAACGGTTATGAAATATTTAAAACCAAAGGCTGGAATTATGCCCACCTTTGCGAAACCTATGAAAAAGCCGTAAAAGCCTGTCGCGAGGAGCATGTTCCGGTTTTGGTTCATGTGGAGGAAGTAACCCAGCCGCAGGGGCATTCAACTTCCGGATCGCATGAACGGTATAAATCCAAAGAACGCCTTCAGTGGGAATCTGACTCCGATTGTATCAAAAAAATGCGGGAATGGCTGCTCGAAAATGCCCTGGCTACAGAAGATGAACTGAATCAACTTGAAGAGGAAGCCAAAAAAACTGTTCGTGACGCCAAAAATGCTGCCTGGGCTGCTTACCTGCAACCTATAAAGCAGGAAATAGCCGAGGTGGTAGCTATACTGGATGAAATAGCAGGGCAGACAGAACAAGCGGAAGTGCTGATACAAGTGAAAAAAGAATTAATCACGCTTGCGGAACCCATTCGAAAAGATATTCATGTTGCCGCAAAAAAAGTAATGCGGCTACTCCGTTATGAATACCTGCCTGCCAAACAGAAGCTGAACGACTGGCTGCATAATGCCCGTATCGAAAACGAAGAACGTTATAGTTCGCGTCTTCATTCAAACTCAGCGCAGGCCGTGCATAATATTAGTACGGTGGCCGTGCAATACCATGAGGATAAGCTTTGCGACGGGCGTGAGGTGATCCGTGACAACTTCGATGCCCTTCTGAATCGTTATCCCGAGGTATTAATTTTCGGAGAGGATTCCGGAAAAATTGGCGGTGTTAATCAGGGGCTTGAAGGCTTACAGGCCAAGTATGGCGAACACCGTGTTTTTGATACCGGCATACGCGAAGCAACTATTATGGGCCAGGCTATTGGTTTGGCCATGCGCGGACTACGTCCTATTGCCGAAATACAATACCTCGATTACCTGTTGTATGCACTTCAGATTATGAGCGACGACCTGGCTACTGTACAATACCGAACCAAAGGTATGCAGAAGGCGCCGGTTATTATACGTACCCGCGGACACCGGCTTGAAGGTATCTGGCACAGTGGTTCACCAATGGGCATGATTATTAGCGCCTGCAGGGGTATACATGTGTGTGTGCCCCGCAATATGACGCAGGCCACCGGTTTTTACAACACGTTATTGCAGGCCGACGAACCTGCCTTAGTAATTGAACCACTAAACGGTTATCGTTTAAAAGAAAAAGTACCTGTTAATTTTGGCGACTATCGCATAGCACTTGGTGTTCCGGAAATACTACAAAACGGAACCGATGTTACCCTGGTTACTTACGGCTCCTGTGTACGTATTGCTCAGGAAGCCATTAAATTCCTGAACGACACCGGTATTTCGGTGGAGTTAATTGATGTTCAAACCCTTTTACCCTTCGATATACATCACAGCATTCTAAAATCACTTCAAAAAACAAACCGTATCGTATTCCTCGACGAGGATGTACCCGGAGGAGCTACAGCCTATATGATGCAGAAAGTACTACAGGAGCAGGGTGGTTATACTTATCTTGATTCGGCTCCCGTTTGCCTGAGCGCCAAAGAGCACCGCCCGGCATATGGAAGCGATGGTGACTATTTCAGTAAACCCAGTGCCGATGATATATTTGATGTGGTATATAATTTGATGAATGAGGCAGACGGTTTAAAATTCCCTAAAATTTACTAATGGTCTTTATGAAGAAATATGTTGTCCTTTTTATTGCCTTAATTGCCTGTCCTTTTGTACTTAACGCCCAGGAACAGGAAGAAGAAGATCCTGCTAAACAGATAAGAGAAGTGATTGAGGTGCAAATGGAAAAACCGAAAGTTGCTGCCCCGGTGCAACCTGCTGCTACAGAAACCACTCAGAAAGGGAAAAAGGGAAAAAAGAAACAGGTGGAAGAAACTCCCCCCGAAGAGCCACCAGCGGAGGAAGGAGCTATGATTCCGGCTACGGTAGCTGAACTTTCTAAACGTGCCGGCAATTGGACCAAAGCAAAGAATAAAAAGTACCGCAAAGATAATGTCGCAAATTCGGGCAACACCATAACCTGTGTAGCCGTGTTTGTATACAAACCTAAAGAACTCAACCCTGTATGCGATGTAGAAGGAGAGATCAGTATGGATGTTATTATTGAATGTAAAGAAGGGAAATACCGCTATACCATTAAAAACATTAAACACACCTCGCGTAATCCTAATGTAAATGGTGGCGATATCTATAAAGATGTGGCTGAATGTGGTTCCATTGCGCTTAATGATATGGCCTGGAAGCAGATAAAGAGTGCCGCGCTAAGCGATGCGAATCAACTGGCTCAGGATTTAAAAGCTAAAATGAACGAACCCGGTGAGGGCAAAAAAGATGAATGGTAATTTTACCGCATAAAAAGTCCCTTCTAAGGGGCTTTTTTTATGGAGTCACACGTGCAGTGCCTCCCTTGCTTCCATTGTAAATTCCAACTGATTGCATTCCGCCCAGAGCAGAAAACGTTCCATAAACAATTGTTGTTTTTCCTGAGGAAGCTTTTCCAGTTCAATCAATTGTACCTTATCATTTTTCAGGGTCAGATAAATAATCTGGTAACGGCACTCAATCCTGCTTACCTGCCTGGCTGGTATCTTAATATCTTCATTCATGGTCAATAATACATAATTGTTAAAAAAGGCGATAAAATAGTTATGTGTTGCCAGGCGGTACACAAATATCACCAACTCTGGTATCACTATAATTAGTAGCACACCCGACAGCTGCATAATTTTGGTTCCCATGAGGTAAAACACTACCGAAGAAACGCCAAAGGCCACCAATTTGATCGTTTTGAGAGAAATGATGCCATAAGGAAGATAACGAAAGCGCTCGGATGGTAATTTTTCAGGTGAATTGCGTTTAATGTGGTCGGCCAGGCTCAAAACAAAATACACTACAGCAAAACCTACTTGTACATTCATGGTATCGGCACCACCCAAAAGCCCCCAAAACAAATTGGCTATGGTAAACAAAGTAAGCGCCAGGAGCACAAGGTGTTTAGAAAGTCCGTAGTTCATAAAAAATTAACAGGCTAAATTAAACAAGACCTTTTGTACCTGCCAGGTGTACTTCCTTTCAGCCCCTGAGCAGTTTCAACCACAAGACCAAGCGATAAGGCATCAGTAAAAGTAGGTAAAGTTTCAATGTCCCCCATTGCCTTCTGCCAAAAGAAGAAGTATATTTTTTAACAATGGCCAGTCGTGATTGCAATTGTATTCTTCTGAATACAGCCGATATTCCTTCGGATTGAATATTACTGGTAACAAGTATTTCCGGAAGAATAGCCGCCCGGTAATGCTTCATTATCTTGTGAAAAAAGGCATAATCCTCGGCATGAGGATAGGTATCCGGATACAAACCGGCCTTATCCATCACTGTCTTCCTAAACATAACGGTGGGGTGAATAAACGAACACCTGCCCGCCATTTCCTTAACAATATCCTCGTGCTTTGTTTGGGTAGTATACCTGTAAGCCTGCCCCGTCCGGCTATTTTCAAAAAGACACCAGGTGCCCAGTAAGGCAATATCCGGATTCTTTTGCAGGAAGCCCACCTGTTTATAAAAGCGCGCCGGATCACAGGTATCACCACAATCGAGCCGGGCAATATAATTAAAGCGATCGTGTTTTTTTATATAGCTGAGTCCCGCATTCAGGGCATGCACCACGCCCTGGTTAGTGTCTAAGCGCAATACCGTACACACCAATTCCGGAAAGTGCTTTTTAAGTTCCTCTTCATATACCCGCTCCCGGCTCCCATCATCCACAATTACTACTTCAAATTTTCCCTTATCGTATTGTACGCTTTGTAACGACTGCCTTAAGCCTTCCGGATTATTATAATACGGAATAAGCAGTGCAAAATCTTTTAATAATTGGGCGTTCATGAACAATCACTGGTATATTGACAAATAGTATCCATAACTGCTTGCAGGCATTCGTTTATAAAACGCATAACCATTTTTAGTATATAATAAACGGAATCCGGTTTTATACCTGCTCATAGCTACTGTTTGGGTAATTTTACAAACGATATACACCGGTTTGTCTATCGGTTCATTCATCATCCAGTCCATCGAAAAACGGTTAAACGACACTACACCGTAAGGGTCTCCCTCCATCTGTGCCCGCAACATTCGTTGTTTTGTGTACTGCAACATTTGCTGCGAATTTGCCTCCGGAGGCTTTTGGGTATAGAAAAGATAGGCATAACTTTTAAATCCATACGTTTCCACATAACAGCTTTCTTTGCTGATGCCTTTATAAAAATCAATAACGGCCCCCTGGGTGTATTGTTCTACCCTGGGTACAATAATCATTATCAGTAGTGCTACCGTAAATAAACTGCACAGGTAAATACCGATCACGGCCATACGTACAACCTTTCGAAGACGAGACAAAAAGAACAATAAAACCACTAAAAATACCACACCTATACTCCACTCCCAGCCCTGCCATGTTACAGAAGCATTCAGGCAGGCAATGGCAAACTCATCCTGTGCCCAGCCCCCCTTCAGCAATAGGGTTTTGCAATATTCAATAAGGGGAATACCAATGAAAATTAGTCCCAATAAAGCACCTATACCGGACAGTACAAAAACCATCCACTTCCTTGCCACAACTTCTTTATTCCACAACAATTGAATGTAATATGTGGCCAGAAAACTAAGCGGAAACCAGCATAAACTGGAATAATGCACAATTTTAGTGCGTACCAGCGAAAACAAAATGAGCACTACCCAAAACAACAACAGCATCCATAACTTTACCTGTTTATGGTACACGCTATCCGTTTCGTGCGGGCGATGCGCCGGAATTAAAAACACCGAGGAGGGAAAACAGCCCACTAACAATACTATAAAATGATAAAACGGAAAGCCCTTATGTCCGGCATCTTCTGTGTTCATCAGGCGTAACTGATAATCTATAAATTCGCCGATAATCTGTTTATTGCCTGTAAAAAACAATACCAGCCACCAACTGAGTCCGCTTATACCAAATGCCAAAATAAAAACCAGCAGGTGTTTGAATCTAATCAGGCGTATAGTTTTTCGGGCAATCATCCAGGCCAGACTGCAAATACCGAGTATAAGCAGGGCCACAGGGCCTTTACACAGTACGGCTAACCCTATAAACAGTCCGGCGCAGGCTGCATTTTTCCAGGATTTAGGCAAACCGGGTTCCTGCGTGGTGTACTGTATAACAAAATAAAGCGACAGAAAATTAAAGAGGTTGAACCAGGGGTCGATAATACCTGATTTAAAATATAAATGTGGTAACAGGGTACCGGCATACACCAAAGTCCAGAGCAAGCCAAATCGCTGATTATACATTCTCTTTCCAATTATGTACAACACATTCAGCGTAACAATACCGCAACAGGCGTTGGGCAGGCGGGCTGCAAACTCGTTTATCCCGAAAAGTTTCATGCTGAGTACCTGCATCCATATAAATAAGGGAGGTTTTTCCCAGAAAGGCTGATAATTGAGCTGAACAAGCTTATAATTTCCACTGGCTATCATTTCGCGTGCACACTCTGCAAAATTAATTTCATCCCAATCGAATAAATGTACCTGTCCTAGAAAAGGAAGGAATAAGAGTGCAGCACCTGCAGTAATCAATATCCTGTTTATTATATCAGCCCGATTCCCTGTCATTTTACGAATACTTTCCATAGTGGTTTATTCCACTTCTCCATTTTAGCAGAAAAACTGCCATAGTAATACCAGCGATAGAGGGCTAAAACGGAAAGCACGGCTATACAAGCGCCGGCATATACATCAGCTAAAAAATGCTGCGAAAGGTATACCCTTGAAAAAGCTACCAAAAGAGCCATAAAAAAGCACAATACCTTTACTGCCTGTTTTTTAACAAGCAGAGAGAGCGTAAAAAAAGTGCAGAAAGCAGTAGTGGCATGCCCGGAAGGAAAACTATTGTGAATATACATCTCCACCCCTGCTACCAATTTCAATTTTACGCCGGTATACTGATGATAATAAAAAGGGCGGTTCATCCCGTCGAACACCCAGTTTTTCAAAGCCTGGGTTATTCCACCACTTAGTAAGTACACTGAAAGGGCAAAGATGCCGTTTTTCATATTCATAAAAAACAGCACTTCAATAACAAAAAGTGCAAACATACCATCTCCCAGATAGGTTAATGCCTTAAAAAGCCCGTTAAGGAGTTCGTTACCCACCATTTGGTTTATTTGCACATGCAACTCCAGCCGTTCGTTAAAACCTATAAGGTAAGCCCCACTCAGCATAACTACTAAAAACAATAGCAGAAAATAACGATTGTCCCTCCACATAAGGGCACAAAATTAGTTAATTGTCAGCGTTCGTAAAACTTTATCACAAGTTATACCCGTACCGTTAAGAAAAGGTTGATCAGGCCATTCCTGTTAACACCGTATTATACCAATGTTATATTTTATTTTGTCCAATCCAAATAAAATATTTACAGTGGTAAATGCCGTTGCTATTAATGTTATGGTGTAATGTAGTGAAACGGAATTGAACCATTATATTAATGCAAACGGTATTACTTTCAACTTATTTCGTATCTGACATCGTTAATAAAATAAGCGAAGTACTGTAAGCCCTTTTCGGGTCATTTGTCATTTACCCGGGTATTTAAGCAGTTAAATTGCAAAATGGTACGACAATAAAGCAAATACTGCTCATAACCCGCTACAAGCATCTACTGTTAAGCAAAAAACCATAAGCCAAAAGGCTGAAATCGTGGTTAGCCATGATTTTATTGATATTTCTGTACGTCTTAAATAATCTTACCATAACACTACTATAAAATCATGTAGATATACGTTACAAAATCAGAATAGTAATTGACATGAAAATTATTTAAAACTATTTTTTGTTTACAGAAAACATGTATCTTTGTGTTCCCGCTTGCACTATAAAATCCCTATTAAGAAGAAAGCATCACAATTCCCTGAATGCAGTGTTGATTGGTTAGTTATTTATGGCGAAAGAAAAAGAAATGAAAGTTATTCATGTGGTGGATCCGTTTGCAGGAGGCTTGGCTACATTCCTCAAACTGCTTTCCGAGCAACTCAATGATCATTATCACATCATCATTCACGGCGAGCGGAAAGAACTTGCTGATCCGGATGAGGTAAAAAGGATTTTCCCCAGAAAGAACATCCGTTTTGTGCACTGGAAGTCTGTTCAACGTGAAGTAAACCTGATGAAAGATACCAGAGCTTATGTTGAGCTGATCGCCATTCTGCGTCGTTTTCGTAATGCCGACGTTATTCATCTTCACTCTTCCAAGGCTGGTTTTCTGGGGCGTATTGCCTGCCGGCAGTTAGGAATAAAACAAGTAATTTATACCCCCAATGGTGCTCCTTTTTTGATGAATAATGTAAGCGATATTAAGCTGAAATTATACGAAAGACTGGAGAAAGTTGCCAATAAATTCAGCGGGCATGTGGTTTGTGCCTCCTTTTCGGAACAACAGGAATACGAAAAAAGGGGCATCAGAGCCGAATTCATTAATAACGGCACTAAAATCGGCAAACACTCCTTTCTGGAAAATAAAGATTATAACAAGTTCCGGATAGTAACAACAGGTCGTGTTGTTGATCAGAAAAATCCCAAATGCTTTAATGAAATAGCAAAAGCCCTTGCAGACCTTCCGCATTTTGAATTTGCATGGATTGGTGACGGAGAGGCGTGTAAGGTATTGGATTCGCCAAATATACAGGTTACTGGCTGGCTGAGTAAAGAAGGTGTACGAAAGGAAATTGCCAGAGCCGATCTCTATCTTTCTACCTCTGTTTTTGAAGGACTCCCCTTTGCTGTTATGGAGGCCATGTCTATGGGAAAATGCCTGCTGCTTTCCGAATGTACCGGAAATATCGATCTGGTAAAAAGAGGGGTAAACGGAGAAGTATTCACCACCAAAGAAGAAGCTATAAATTACATTATCGATTTTTACCTCAATAAGGAAATTACTTATTCGATGGGGCTTAACTCTATTGAAATATGCCGCGATTATTTTAACATAGAAGAAACAGCGGCTCGTTATAAGCTAAAATATATGGAAGTAAGTGCTTTGGGTAAAAAGCGGTTAAGTGTAAACCAGCTGAATAAACTCGAAAAAACACTTCTCCGTTTCAGAACCCGACAGCAGATAAACAGCTGATTTTAACATGCCTTCCCTGTTCATTTTTGAAAAACATCCCGGCCAGGGAAAATTCCAGTCGGTGCTGTTCTTTGCGTTACTCCTTTACATCATTTCCCTTTTCTTAAAGAGTTCGCCTGTTGTAAGTAATACACTTTTATGTCTGATTGTGCTGCTTGCATTGTTCAATTTTCCTCCTGAACAATACTTGAAACGCATAAGACGTAATAAAATCGGATTAGGTCTTATATTGTTTTTTTTTCTGGAACTTATCAGTCTTCTTTATTCCGGCCACAAAACTGAAGCTTTTGAGGTATTAAGCTTGCGTGCTCCTATCTTCCTGCTTCCACTGGCTTTTTGTTTTATTTCATTCACCAACAATAACCGGAACAAACTATTGGTGTTTTTTGCTTTGACTACTGCCCTTGCTTCCTTTGCCGGATTTGTATACGGGGTCTGGCTGGCCATTAGCACAAAAGATAAAGGCTATTTATACAACGACAACATCTCGGATCTGCTGCTGGGCAAACAGGCGGCCTATTTTTCATTTTATGTGGGCGCGGCAGTTCTAATTCTGATAAATCTACTATTACGGAACGATGCCAGTTTATCCAAACTAAAAGCCTTTGCATATTTGGCCATAGTATGGTTAATGCTGTATGATTTTTTGCTGGCCAGTAAAACGGGTTTACTGGCTTTAATGCTGATACTTTTGCCTTTATTAATCCTTTCCTTTATCGGCAAAAAGAAATGGATGGAAATTGGTATCCTGACTTTTGGGCTCATCAGCAGCGGAGTTATTCTGAATAAAATGTTTCCTAAAACCTTTCACCGTTTCCAGGGCTTCACTCAAACAGAATTTCATTACAACAACAACACTACCGAAAATCATTTTAATGCCGCTTTCGATAGCACCAAATGGAACAGCAGCAATACCCGGGTAGCAATTTGGCAATGTGCAACAGAAATTATCGGGGAGCATCCGGTTTTTGGTACCGGCCTTGGCGAAAGAAACCATGCTTTGCAGCAAAAGTACCAGGAAAAAAATTTCATTTACGCTTATACTACCCGAAAAAACTCGCACAACCAGTACCTGGAAATTGCCGTGAGCATGGGGCTGACAGGCTTAGTGTTTTTTACTGTGGCCTGTTTACTTTATCCGCTCTATTATTGTATACGCCGGAAACAAATACTGGCAGCCTGCATTATTATATTGCTTGCGGTATGCCTGTTTACCGAAAACATGTTAGACCGTTATCAGGGAGAGGTTATTATTGCCTTACTGCTTCCTCTGGTATTTAGTACGCCACCTTACGGGTCGGGTGGCGAAGAAAAATTTGCAAGTCAAACTAATAACGGCTAAGCCTGGGTTATACCGATTCCACTTCGTTTAAAAATTAAAAAACAAGATCTATTTCGTTTTGAAACATGAATTAGTCCAATTCTCCTTTCAGCCGATTAGCCTGCACCTATTTATCCATCGGCATTTATCAATGTAATTCCCGAAACAGTTTTGGACTATTTCGAGTTAATACCGTTTGCATTAATATAATGGTCCAATTCCGTTTCACTACACTGCACCATAACA
>JACCDG010857918.1_pt1 | contig 10908 bp, 7 predicted proteins | sample 7442471 | NCBI WGS metagenome assembly JACCDG01 (sample SAMN15323444, study PRJNA562643) | freshwater metagenome | isolation source: river surface water | place: USA:Blue River Watershed | collected 2017-08-17
AGCACCCTCACGTCATACAACGCAACGATCGGTTCACTCACCGCAACCTCATCAGCATCACTCGCATCAACCACCCTCCAGGGCCGCACCATCACCGGCACCATCACCGCAACCTCTTCCGCAACGTCATCATTTGCTGGTGCAGTCACGGCAGCCAACCTCCTCTCAACCGGCTCATCAACACTTGCAAGTACGACCGTATCAAACTTGACCGGTTCAACCATCGCAGGGAACACACTCAACGCCAACACTGCAACCGTTGGGAACGCAACCACCACCAACACCTTCTCAGGAACTGCATCGTCAACGAACCTCTTCAGCACTAACGCGAACCTCGGTGCTGCAACCCTCGGCACACTGAACGCTGCATCATCAACACTCACGGGCACCAGCTCATCGAACGGTCTCTCAGCTGTCTTTGCGTCAATCACGAACTTGGTCACCAGCTCGTTCTCTGCAGCACTTGCAACCTTCACCAACCTTGCAGTCTCAGGATCATCAACACTCGCAAGTACCACCGTATCAAACTTGACCGGCCAGACGATCGCAGGGAACACGATCAATACAAACACCCTCAACACGAACACTGCAACACTCGGCAACAGCACTTCAACCAATGCATTCGCAACCAACGCTTCATCAACGAACCTCTTTGCTACAGCGGCAAACATCGGCGCTGTTACAGCAGGCACACTGAACGCCGCATCATCAACCTTGACCGGCACCTCATCAGCACAGGGAATGAGTGCAGTCTTTGCAACCTTCAACACACTCGTTGCAAACACCATTTCATTCGTCTCATCGACCATTAGCACCCTCACGTCATACAACGCAACGATCGGTTCACTCACCGCAACCTCATCAGCATCACTCGCATCAACCACCCTCCAGGGCCGCACCATCACCGGCACCATCACTGCAACCTCTTCCGCAACGTCATCATTTGCTGGTGCAGTCACGGCAGCCAACCTCCTCTCCACCGGCTCATCAACCTTTGCCTCAACCACCGTCACTAACTTGACCGGCTCAACCATCGCAGGCAACACCATCATCGCCAACACCGCATCACTTGGCAATGCAACCACTACCAACACCTTCTCAGGAACCGCATCATCAACGAACCTCTTCGCAACCAACGCAAACCTTGGTGCACTCACCGCAGGAACACTGAACGCTGCATCATCAACACTCACAGGCACCAGCTCATCGAACGGTCTCTCATCAGTCTTTGCATCAATCACGAACTTGGTCACTTCTGTTTTGAATGCAGCATCGGCAACTATTGCTTCACTCACTTCGTATACTGCAACAGTTGGAACCCTTACTGCAACGTCGTCGGCTTCGCTCGCTTCAACGACGCTGAGTGGGCCAACCCTTGCACTCGGTACTACGACGCTTTCAACTACGACTATCTCTCAACTTTCAGTTACAGGTACGACTACGTTTGGTAATCTTGGTGTTGCAAATACTCTCTACTTCGGTAATGCGATTCCAAACTCGATTCCTGGGTTTAGTACTAATGGCCTCGAGTTCTGGGATGACACTGGTTTCCGTAGCGACTATACACAGCGCGTCGGCGGTGGTGGGTACGCAGTGTTCAACATACTTGCGCAAAACGGCCCTATTGGAACGCCAGCAATACTAAACAATGGTCAAAACATCGGTTCGTTCACTTTCGGTGGGTATGACGGTGCTGCGTTTAGAAATGCAGCTGAGATCCGCGCTATAGTTGACGCAGCTCCAGGCGCTTCAGACATGCCAGCGGCACTCGTCTTTTACACGACTGGTGACGGCACTATTACTTCGACTGAGCGTGCGCGCATTTCAAATTCCGGTAACTTCGGTCTTGGTACCACGTCACCATCTCGAAGACTTTCAGTCGTGGGTGACGCAATCATCACAGGTACCACGTCGCTCGCTACTACCACTATTTCAAACTTGGTATTTTCAGGAGTTCAGACTGCAATAGGAACTTTCGGGTCACTCTTTGCAACGAGTTCAGCACTCCTCTCATCAACGACGCTTACAGGCAACACGCTTTTCGGTAGCTTCATTGCGACGGGTACCGCAACTACCACGAACCTATACGTAAGCGGCTCTTCAACGCTCGCATCAACAACGCTCGCGAACTTCATGGGTGTTGTTGGAAATATCACGACGCTCTTTGCGAATGCATTCACTGCATACACTGGTACTGTGGGTACGCTTACCGCAACCACTTCGGCCTCACTTGCGTCAACGACGCTCCAAGGTTCCGCTATAGTTGGTAATGTCATTGCAACGTCAACCGCAACATCAACGTTCGCATCAGGAGTAAGTGTAGGTACGACGACGAGCATTGCGACTCTCTTCAACGCTGGTTCAACTGCATACGGCACACTCACAGTTGCAAACCTTGCTGGCGGTGGAGACGTTGGCACTGCGGCAGCAACGGTTGACTCGTATACAGTACTCAACGTCAACCAAACGACCGCTAATCAAACCATCACGCTCCCAAGTCCAACCAACGCACAGTCCGGCCGAACGGTGTTTGTTAACAACATCGGTACTGTCGAGTTCATTATGAATGGTGAGCGTGTACAGACAGCAACGGGCCGCCAATTCGTTTGGAATGGTACGGCGTGGTCACGCATTGGTGACGGCACTGGCTCATTCGTTAAGTACGGAAAGAAAACTGCAGACCAAACTCTTAACAACGACAATACACTAAACAACGACGCCGACTTGCAGTTCACCGTAGGTGCAAATGAGACATGGTACTTCAACTTCGCCGTGCAGGCTAACTCTGCTGCTGCGCCAGACATTCAGTTTGCGGTAGCGGCGCCAGCAGGTTCAACGTGTGACGTTGCGGTAAACGATGAGGAAAATGCAACGACCATCGCAAACCTTGCATGTGCAGCTACTTCGGGCGTCCAGGCGACAGCCGCTGCGGATGATTCATACACTATTTCAGGAACAGTCGTAACTGCGGGTGTTGCTGGTTCAGTAATCTTGCAGTGGGCGCAAAACACTTCAAATGCAGGAAATACGATTGTTCGGTCGGGTAGTGCGTTCACCGCATTCCGTATCCGCGGCGCCGACTTGGCTGAAGTTTACTTCGCAGACACGGCACTCGCGCCAGGGTCTGTAGTTTCGCTGTCAAATCAGGGCGGCGCTCAAGTTGAAGCGTCAACTATCCAAACAGCAAGCAAGGTGCTCGGTATCGTATCCACGAACCCAGGCTTGGTGATGGGTGAAGTTGATTCGACCGGAATTGCAACTCCGATCGCGCTTCAGGGCCGCGTGCCAGTACGCGTATCGACTGAAAATGGTGCGATTGCAGTTGGTGACTACCTCACACCGTCGAGTGTTGCTGGCGTTGCAATGCGAGCTACGAGCTCAGGAATGGTTATCGGTCAGTCGCTCGGAGCGTACGACGCAGTGGGTGAGGGTACGGTGCTTACTTTCATAAAGCCAACATACTTTGCAGGCAATGCAACGACGACTGAACCGCTGTCGCAATCAATTATTTCAAAAGTAGTGTCATTCTTTACTGATATATTTGAAGGTGTTCAGGGTGGAGTTGCGTACCTCAGTAACTTGGTAGTGCGTGGCCTCACAGTCGGCTCACCTGAAGCTCCAGCAGGAATCCAGCTGTATGACCGCGTAACGAACGACCCATACTGCGTCGTCGTCGAGAATGGCGCTCTCATCAATATCCCAGGCACGTGCTCTACGTCAGGCTCCGCACCTTCATCTGCACCTGTCGAAGTTATTATTAACGGCAATAACCCAGCGTCAGTCTTGATTGGTGATACGTACATCGACCTCGGCGCAGTTGCCTCGTCGAGCGATCCTGCGCTCGTAGCGCTCGGAGTCCGTACATTCCAAAGTGGCAATGAGGTGCTTACCGTATCTATCGACACGTCAGAGGCAGGTGAGCACGCAGTCGTGTATAAAGTTATTTCAGGAACTGGCGCAACGCTAGCTGAAGCAACGCGCATCGTGACGGTAGCGTCTTCGACTGCACCATAATAGTATGAAGTACGCTTTGGTCATCATACTTTTGAGTGTTGCGCTCATCGCGCGTGCAGAGGAGTATACGTCATCATCATTCAAAATTCTTGACCCAGTGCTGCAGCCGTCTGGGTATGCGTCGTCAACGAACTTTCAGCTCTGGAGCACGATGGGTGAGGCGGGGTACGGAGTTTCTTCAGCGACATCGTACGGTTTAGGTGCGGGCTTCTTGCGCATTCCGGTTGCATCGCCTCCAGTACTTGCGCTGTCTGGAGTTAACTCGCAGCTCGATGCAACGTGGTCGTCAGCGACAGGTTATTTGGGCTTTAGTGTTGCGGGCTATGACGTCGGTTACCGGCTTGCGAGCACTTCACCGTACACGTTCGTAACTGTTGGGAATGTTAATTCATATTCACTGACTCCCGTAACAGTGGGTACTTCGTATTTCGTCGTAGTGCGCGCACTCGACAGTTACGGCTTTGCGATTGCAACGTCGAGTGAAGTGATAGCTGCAACTTCTGCAACGGCTGGTGGTGGAGTAACAGGCTTCTTCCCAGGTAGTCCCGAGTCGGTCATATTTAGTGGGAGTGCGTATCCGGGCGCTATAGTTTCAGTAATTCGTGACGGACGCGTGCATGCAAGTGGTAGGGCGGGGAGTGATGGCGAGTTTAATTTTACAGCCGAAAGAATGTCAGGTACGTACGTTGCCCAAGTGAGTGCAGTAGACGTAGATGGACAAACGTCGTCGCATGTTTTGGTGCCGATCCAAATTCTCACTCAGTTTCCTGTTAGTGTTTCGCGGCTTTTGATCCCACCAACTGCGCGTGTGGTAGGTACTCGGATCAGTGGTCATTCAATCCCAGCGAGCACCGTTGTTGCAACGGTGACTTCAGGGCAAGGTACAGTCACTACACTGCAAGGTGCAGCGAGTCAGTCAGGCGCTTACACGATAGAGTTGCCGCAGCTTCCGAATGGTACATACACTATTTCAGTTCTAGCGGTAAAGGGTACGGGCGTTACGCAGTCGTCGCGTGTGTTTACATACACTGTTGGTCCTCTACCTAAAGTAAATACGCCGGAGCTTCCGGCGCAGCCCAAGGCTGCGCCTGCCAAAGGCTGCACCCCAACACCGCGCGGCGACCTCAACTGCGACAAGAAGATTAACAGCACCGACTATAACTTGCTTCGTGCGTGGTACGGACGCACTGGTTTCCCTGCTGGCTATGACTTAACCAAAGACGGAAAGATTTCAGCAGCGGACTTTGCGCGTATAGCGGCGTTTTGGACTGGCGACTAATATGCGATCATCAACCTTCATTATCGTCGCACTCCTTATACTTGCATTACCTGCGAGCGTGCATGCTGCAGGTATCGAGCTTGTTGCCGACGACAGTAGGAGTAACATTAAGGACGTGATTGATGTGTACGTTAAGATTGATGCTAACACAGAGCCTGTTGGCGCGCTCGAAGGATCACTCATCGTTCCGCCTGAGTTTGAAATTACTGGTGTCAGCACTGACGGCTCAATCGTTTCGTATTGGATTAATGAAGCTGAAGTAGGGAACAAGTCCGTCTCATTCGCTATGATGTTTCCAGGAGGGTACAGTGGCAATAGTACGCTTTTTACACTCACACTACGCGCAGTAAAGGAGGGGCGTGCAGTTTTTGCACTTGGTCAAGATACTACCCTTTTTGCAGCAGATGGCGTGTCGACAATTGTTCAGTCAGGTCATAAGTTAGATTCAATAGTGATTGGTCCTGCACTCGATACGCCGCGCGTTGCAGTGCAAAAGAGCGACACGACACCGCCAGAGCCTTTCACTCCGGGTGTTGCGGATATGCAGCTCGTGTTTAACGCAAATGATCGTGGCGTCGGCGGTGTTACCTATACGATCCAGCGCTCACTACTACCTATTCCATTCGATTTCTTAGCATGGGAGTCTGTGGCAAGTCCGTATGAACTTACTACATTTGACACGCTCCTTGCACTACATATTATGGCGACGGACAAGGCGGGGAACGAGCGCCTCTCGCGCTTCGTGTACTACACGCCGGTTCAAATTGTTATTGATAGCTGGTTAACGCTCGTAGTCATTCCGGTACTTCTTATTCTGTATTTTATAATCCGTATGAGTACTCGTAGGAGAGTCAGTCGCGAGTTGACGCAAGTGCCGCCACGCATTAAGGTATAAAGAGTTATGAAGAAGATATTTTTCGTCCACGGGTTTGGTGTTATGAAAGACTCTCAGGGTTTATTCATTGACCTGAGTCAGTCGCTTGAACTTGCAGGATATCAGTGCTGCCTCATAGACCTCAATACGCGTGACGAGGAAGGCAACATCACTCAAGGCTCACTCAGTGCGCAGGTTGGCATATTGCGGTCAGTATGGGCCTCGAACTGTACTGAGGGTGACGAGTGCTACATCATTGCTCACTCGCTTGGCTGCGTCGTTACGTCGAGTGCCAACATCCCGAACACAGTTCGAACACTGTTCTTGGCACCCCCAACGCGCATTTCAGGTGGCACTTCCAAGAACCGCTTTACCGATAGGCCTGGAACTGTCATCGATAGGGAAGGTGAGTCGCGCTTGGCACGCAAGGATGGTACGTTTACTATCGTCCCCGCTGAAGTTTGGAGGGAAGGTGAAGTGCTCGACGTGCCTGCGCTCTACGCTCAGTACTGCAATGCGCATGATGTATTTGTGGTGCGCGCGAACCAAGATAAGCTCGTAGATGGCGAGCACTATGACGAAGTATTTGGTGCGTCGCGCGTTGTATCTATCGACGGGTCACACGATTTCGCGGGCAGCGCGCGCCCTATGATTGCTCAGCTCTGCCAAGACCTTTTGGGTGGCGTAAAGTCCAATGACTGAATCTTCGTGCATCTTTTGCAATATCGTTAACGGGAGCGTGCCGTCCCATCGCATTTGGGAAGATGAGTCGCACATCGCGTTTCTTTCAATATTTCCAAACACAGAGGGCGTGAGTGTGGTAATTCCAAAAACTCACTATCCAAGTTACGCGTTTGACTTGCCTGACAGTGTACTTTCAGATTTGATCTGTGCCACTAAAAAAGTCGCCAAGCTTTTAGACTCTGCGCTCACAGACGTTGGTCGCACCGCGCTCGTGTTTGAGGGGTTTGGGGTAGACCATGTGCACGCAAAGCTATTTCCTATGCACGGCACTGCAGACATGACAAAGTGGAAGAAGATCGAAACTGCACAACCTAAATACTTTACGCACTACGAAGGGTACGTAACGAGTCACGACGCCGCGCGCGCAGATGATGCAGTGCTTGCAGCACTCGCTAAAAAATTAAGATCCTTTCAGTAGCGCCGCAAACTTTTCTTGAACCTTTTGCAATTTAGGTGCGATGATAACGCTGCAGTACGAATAATTTTGATTTCGATTGAAGTAGTCGAGGTGGTAACTCTCCGCTTCATAGAATTTTTCGAGCGGCTCAACGGTAGTTGCTATCGGCTGACCACTCGTTGCTGAAGCATCGAGTTCAGCAATAAACGCTTCAGCCGCAGCCTTTTGGTCAGGGGTGGTGTAAAAAATTACGGACCTATACTGCGATCCTACGTCATTGCCTTGGCGGTTCACCTGCGTGGCGTCGTGTGATGCAAAAAATATCGTCATGAGCGTATCGTACGTAACGAGTACGGGGTCGTAGGTAACTTGAACGACTTCAACGTGCCCCGTGTCGCCGTTTGAGACGGACTCGTACGTGGGTATGCCGCGACCTCCTGCGTAGCCGGGGAGTACGCTCACTACGCCCTTAAGCATTTTGAATACTGCTTCAGTGCACCAGAAGCACCCACCGCCAAATACAGCAGTTTCCGTCATACGTTAACGGACGTAAAAGCTCGCACGCGCGGTGACCATCACTTCCTTTTCAATAGACTGAGTATCGTATGACCCATAGTCTGAAACTTCAATTGAGTTAGGGGCAAGAACTTGGACTACACCGCTCGATGCGCTCTTCAGTGCGCCAACTGACGAGCCGCCTGCCTTAGCAAGTTCAGATGCACGAGCGCGCGCGTCTCGAATAGCGTCCGCAAGGAGTGAGACGCGCAGGCCTGCTAAGTCACTGACCGTGTACTCAACACTGTTGCCCTGAATGAACACACCGCGGCTTGCAAGCGAGACTATGTCCTTAGAGAGCTTATCAATACTGTCGACGTTTGAGCTGCGGACAATAATTTCCTGGCGGACGTTATACTCACGTGGGCCAGCAGTCGCGCCTGAATAATTGTAGATCTCTTCGGTCAAAACGCTGTTAATCGTAATGTCGGTTTTCGCGATCTTGTTTTTAGCGAGGAAGTCTTGAACGAGTGTACTGTCGTTGTTGACGAGGGGGTATGCCTGAGCCATTTCATACTCACGCGCTTTGCGTGATACTGTGATGCGCCATGTTGCACTGTCAGCCTTGATGGACTCTTTGGCGGAGCCAGTAACGGAAAGCACGTTGTTTTGCGACTGCGCGTTCATGACGACGAGCGACGCGCAGAGCGCCGAGAGTACGAGGGAAGAGCCAATAATTGCAGCCGGTATAACGAACTGGTTAGTGATTTTCATTCCCTTATTATAGACTAATCCGCCGCAACTGTCTTAGGGCGCAACTTGCGCAGGCGGTTTGGGCAGACGCACTCTTCGTGGCCTTGGCGACCCACTCGCTCAGCTGTTCAGTTGCAAGGGCTGCGTCCTTGGCATTGAGCACGACGACAGCAACGCGCCTGGATTCGTCGCTTTTTGAAAGTGTGATGATTGAAAGGGTAGTTCCAGTTGCGGTATTGGTGTTTTGAATAGTGTACTCCGTGCCGTCGTCGGCGGTTATCACTTTGGAGTTGGCCTCTGCAATCTTGAGCACGAACGACTTTTTGGTAGCAAGGTATGAACCGAGACGGAATAAATCTTCACTCGTTGAGAGTGTGTCAGGTGACGAGCCACTTACATCGGTAAACGTCGTTGACGCCATCTGGAGTGCTCGCGCAGTCATGTTCATCCAGTTGACGAAGCTTTTGGTGCCGTAGTAACCAGCAAGCTCGCTTGCGACGCGGTCACTCGATTGCATGATGAGTGGGTAAAATAAGTCATTCGCGTAAAAAGTTTTTAACTCTGTTGAGCTTGCGGTGGGCGGTATCAGTAAACTTCCTTCAGGTACAGCGATCTTCGTTTCAAGGCTAATGGTTTCGTTAGCAACGAGCGCGGTCATGAGCTTAGTTGCGGAGTGAATGGGGAGTTGGTCGTGTGCGCGCTTTTCGGCGTATACGTCGCCGGTGTCTATGTCGGCAACGATGAACGCATCAGCGTCGATGGTGGGAAGTGCCACGGAGTCTAGCGTGAGTGGCGAGTTTGGCGATTGCTGCTTAGGGTCGTATACGAATACTTTGGTACCTACCGTCGCAAAGTCAAAGACGCGCTCGGCGTCCTCGTCACCGAGGCGTATGCATCCTCCCGAAAATGACGCTGACGTTGGCGTACCGTCGGGGTAGTATGTTGGTCCATGAATAAAGTAATTGCCGTAAAACTGCATGCTGTGCGGCATGTAAACGCGGCCAATCGAAGAGAAGTGGTTGATCGTTTTGAATTTGATTGAGTAGAATCCGCTTGGAGTTTCCCACGGGGTACCCGGTTTACCTTTCTTAAGTATGGGGTACTCAGCGGTCGAAGTTCCGTTTTCGTAGAGTATTACCTTCATGTTCTTGAGGTCAGCAGCGATGAACTTGCCCTCAGTCGGTACAGCATCCGCAATAGAGAGTGAGTTAATGGTGCGCTGCTCTGGTCGCACAGGAAGTGTTGGGCGCACCGCACGTGCTGGTGAGTCGAGCGGTATCGTGCGCGCGACTTCAGCCTCCTTACTATCCTGCGTGCCCGTAAGTGCGTACTCGCCGCCCACGCCGACTGCACCAACTGCAAGTAGGATAACGAGGAACGAGAAAAAGCCATTCCAATCAAATGAATGCTCAAGTCGCATATATATAGTATAAGCTATGCGAGTCGCTACATGTTTTTGTTATATACTGTTTTCATATGAGCACAGTGGAGCGGGGCGGCCAGTACGGAGTAAATGGTGCTGAAAGTGGGTCAGCTCAAGAAGTCGCAAAAAATGGCGACAAGAAAGAGCTTCACGCGCGGATCCAAGAAATGCTCGATAAAGAGCAACATAAATTTGAGCTCTTTGCGCGAGCCAAAATGAAGTTCGTGCTTTCAAATAAGTTTCTGCTCGACCTTACCAAGAGAGAGGTCCACATAAAGTCAGAGTGGTTTGATGATCGTAACTTTTCACCCGAGCAGTTCAAGTGGGCTATCTACCACGAGCTTGCACACCTTGTTGACCTCAATAAAGATCCGGCAACTATGCTTGGAAAGTTCGATGACATGCGTAAAACTGCCAAAGAGTTTGGCGCTCTGATTGCGGATAAGTACCGCACACTCTACCCCAACGCACCAGTGGGAGACCCGCAGGCGTTCGAGCATGTGGCATTCGGGTCGATACATGAGTTTTGGAATTGTATGGACGACATCTACGTTAACTCGCTCGTCGCCAAGCGGAATATTCGTTATGGTCAAGAATATGACGGTGGCAGTGAAGTTGAGAGGCTGTACCGTGAACAGCTCTTCAAGCAGACGGACTATTCAACATTCCCAAAGTCCAAACAGTTTGCGTACGCACTTCTAAGGCAAGCAATGGTGCCGGGTGAACCGATCACAGTCAGTCCCGAAGTTCAGGCAGCGCTCGATGCAAAGTATAAACTGCAGGGTAAGGAGTTTACTCCTCAGCAGATAGTCCAACTCCTCATCAAGGCAAAGAACAGTGAAGATGTAAATTCAGCTCGCAGGTACCTCGCACTCGAGCACTCACTTGAAACTATCTTCAACGATTTCCTCAGGTCAGATATTGCTGAG
>JACCDG010744217.1_pt1 | contig 10905 bp, 25 predicted proteins | sample 7442471 | NCBI WGS metagenome assembly JACCDG01 (sample SAMN15323444, study PRJNA562643) | freshwater metagenome | isolation source: river surface water | place: USA:Blue River Watershed | collected 2017-08-17
AATAGTTTGTTACGCACAGCTTCTATTTTGCTGTTTTGACTTTCAATATAGGGCAGCATGACGTTTACAAATGTTTCCACACGTTTGTCCGGATCAAGTGCAGCCTGCTGATGCAGTTCTTCTGGAAAGTTTTTGTGAGGTTCTACAGGAACTTCAAGATCAGCTGGGCGCGGTTTTGGTCTTGGTGTATCTGGCCCTGCTGCTTGAGCAGTCACTGTGGGCTCTGCTGTTTTTGAACTAGGTGCAACGACACTTGTGCTTGTTGCGGCTGCGTCGGATTTGCTAGCAACCTTACCAGTAGATTGAACCGCAGCAGGTTGCGACATTGCTGGGTTATACTGCTTGTATGCATTATAACCTAATGCACCAACACCTAGGTTAGCAGCTATTGCACCGCCTATAGCAGCACGTTTTAGTCCCTGTTTAATAGAGACTTCTGCAATCTGCTGTGCGATAAGATCGTCTTCGGGAAATAGGTCAATTACTCTCATGCGAATATTTAGCAGAATAGTCGCATGAGATTTTCAAAAGTTGATGGCGGATACGGAGGGATTCGAACCCTCGGTAGGATATCAACCTACACTTGTGTTCCAGACAAGCCCAATCGTCCACTCTGGCACGTATCCGTTCAATCCGTTTACTTATGCATGTGTGCTGCAATCAGCTGACTGACAGTGTCTGCTTGACTAGCAGCAGAACCGTAGAGCACATGATCAAAGTAGTTTTCATTGATGTGCTCGCTAGCCTCAAGATTGTTAAGGATCCTGAGTGCAGGAGTATCAAATACCAGGCTGTTTACATCAATCACCAAACCACTGGTGCCAATTACCACAACACAGTCCTGACGCTCTAGAGACCTAAAGGTCTTGTACATCAGCGAGTAGTTAGGTGCAGGTTCATGAAAAAATACAATATTGGGCCTTACACCTTTGATGCTAGCACACTTGCCACCGCGACCAGGACAGCGATCACTATCACTCACAGCAGTGTACCCCACGTTCCACACATGACCGCAGGCATCACAACACATTTCGGGCAAGAATCCATGCAGATGAACTACATTATCACAGCCTGCACGTTCTAGAAGATCGTCTACGTTCTGCGTAAGGTTCACAGTGTTGTATAGTTTGGTCCATTCTGCAACTGCACAATGCATTGCATTTGGACGCACTGTGTCAAGCGCCACTCGCCGATCGTTGTAAAAACGCCGCACTAGATCCCAGTTACGTTTCCAAGTCAGACCACTAGCAACTTGGTCAACACTGTGGCCTTCCCAAAGACCAGTGGCACCACGGAACGTTGCAATACCGCTGTCGGCACTGAGTCCAGCACCACTAAGAATGACTAGCTTTGGCTTCCGTTCGGGATCGCCATTGTATGAAAGTCCCATGACTCGTCTCACTTGAAGGATTTTGGCGGAGCGTGTGGGAGTCGAACCCACTCTACCCTTACAGGTAGTACAGATTAGCAATCTGCTGCCTTACCGTCCGGCCCACGCTCCGTATTACATTACTTATACACTGTGTTTGGATTGACTGCAACCATTATTTTTTCAGTGTATTGCAGGTAAATTCCATTCCTGCCATGTTTGCTGTATAAAAGCCAGGTTTAGCAGTCTTGTACAGTGTCATCTTTTGAAATCCAGGAAGGATAACTGTGATCTTGTCTTTGGCAGTCTGAATCAGTTCTGCCTGCACAGTTTTACCTGTGTCAGTACAGTAGATGTCTACCATGTTCTTTTTGCGCATTGCAGTATTGATCGTACCCATCTACTCTACTCTAAAATTGGCGATCCCGGCAGGACTCGAACCTGCGACCCACTGCTTAGAAGGCAGTTGCTCTATCCAGCTGAGCTACGGAACCATTTAATTCCTATGTATTACAGTACACTATTTAATCCGCATTGTCAACAGTCTGTTCAACCACAACGGGTTCAACACCAAGTTTAGCGGCAACGTTGGCAACATATTCTATTTCTGCGGCTTCGATGGCAGCAAAGTAGTCGTTGCGAACAGCCACAACCAGTTCATGGGGAACCAACGGCATGTTGTTGCCAAAGCAGCCGCGCCCAAGGCAGGGTTCATCTTTCCACACAGGGTATCCGTTTTTGAGAATCACATAGCCGCTAGCATCCAGCGTGTAGCCATACTTGGCCATGTAGGGATCAAGATGATCACCCCAACGTCTAGGTTCCGGTTCAACTTCACAGGCAGCAAGTGCAAACAGAGCAATTGCAAATATCGCAAACTTCTTCATGTCACTGTCTCCTATCTGTGTTTATACTGTAGCAACGGTATCTGCTACACAGCATAGCCGTTCTTGAGAATTACATTGCCCCTAAGACAAACACAACGACTCCGACGTCCAGCTCATGCTTCTCTAGGTAGGAGTTAATATGGTCACTCAACTGATCAGGCTTGGGTTCAGGTTCATCTTTACATGCAGCAAGTGCAAGCAGAGTCACTGCAAAGATCGCGAACTTTTTCATGTCACTGTCTCCTGTCTTTATTTACACTATGACAATAGCATCTCTGTTCGCAGTGTCAACCAATTTTACCAACCATCACCGCCACGCAGCGATTGATTAATTTCTTCCTGTGTAAACTGCCCGCCCATACGATCAGGGTTAGCTGCCCAACCCAAGTCGATATTACGTTTGCGCAATTCGGCAATTTGCTGGTCACGACTGGTCAGTGCCTGTGCAAGACGATCGATCACTTGGTCGGGCGGTGAGCCGTCCATAATGTCCATCACAAGCATTCGGTTCAACGTAAACATGTCCATTTCAGTTTGCCTTGCGTTTAGTGTTGCGATTGAGGTTACCGAACACACTGGCGTTGTAGTATTCGACCGTGTAACCCTCTGCTTCGTATTGGTCTACCAGCCGATCCTTGCATTCAAATGCTGCTGACTGCACATCGTATTCGTGATGCTCAACAACACGACCGCGTGGTGTAGAAACTTTTACACAGTGAGTCATATTATCCTCAATCGCGCAGTTTTACCAGTGCAAGCAGTTCTTCTACCATGCCTCTTGCCCAGTCATAGTTGAAATCCCAGTAGTCTTCGACGTCAAGATCGCAGTCTTCGGACCAATCGGCTTCTGCCGCAGTTGCAAACTCCCAGGCAATATCGTCTTCGATACCCTCGGGATCCGCATCGTTGTTTAGCGACCAATCAATTGCATACACCAATCGGTCGATCACAGTCTGATTGCCTTCGCATACAGTGTGTACAAGGTCAAGATCAACTGTGCGCAAGAGTTCAACAGTGTTCATCATCAAGTCCTGTTCAGCGCAGCAGCTACGTCACGCTCATAAAGTGTGTTCTGCACATGAGCCAGCAGCGTTGTCTCCAGCGGCCGAATACCGTAAGCATGTGCTTCAAGCGCAAGCAGTGCATCTTCCAGTTCGGCAATGCGCCTGGCTGCATCAACGCAGAGTTTGCGGCTAGGACGTTCGGTTTCCAGACGGTACGTAAGTTCGCTCATAGCTCTGTTCAACCCCGCTTTTTGAGGTCTGCAACGGTGTAGATAGGACCGCGCAGCGTATGTTCACCGCGGGACAGAGTAGCAAATGCCATAGGCCACTGATCAAGCTGTTTGCACACACGCTCAGCAACAGCCGCGCCATGCGTTTGATCGTTGCTAGAAGCAACCAAGTAGCTGCCTTCTTTGAACATAGCGTACACATCGTAAGTCATAGCCTGCTCCTTGCTGTTCATGCGTTATGTATAGCAAACACAGATTGGCCTGTCAACCGATTAATTTACAATTTCCACAATGTCTGCATCATGCCCGATAGCCCGACCGTCCATATCCCAGAACAGATTATTGTCAGCCCAACCGTAGGCACAGATCACAGGATCGAGCCAACCGTCAACACCCGCAGGAATCAAGTGAATAGTCCATTCGCTGCCGTCAGAAAGACGAACAACTTCCTGACGACGAGCAGCATCAGTATAATCACCCACAGTCTTGCTCCTTTGTGCTGTTCTGTTACTTGTAGCAGAGACCCGTTGGTGTGTCAACCGTTAAAATTCAGATTCGCGAATTTTTTCGCGTTCTTCTTTAGTCAGGCTGTCCCAGAGTTCCATGCGATTTTCAGCCTTAAGCTTTTGCATGTTCAAAAAGAACGCCCACGACCGATCAGCCACTTCGCGCTCACGTTCGTTCATATCACGGTACAGTTTCATAGTTGGCCTCGTTCTGTTGTGTTATGTTCTGTATAGCATGGGTGTAGAACAGTGTCAACCACTATTCTACAATAGTTCCCACACGACGCAGACTAACACCGCTCACACCCATGGTGTCTTCGTCGATCTTGCCCAGCACACGATGTTCGAATCGACCACGGCCTTTGTCCCAAAACGTACCCTCGGCAATGATACGATCGCTACCGCCGCCATGCCAGTAGACTTCAATTTCCAAAAGTCCACTGACTTTGTCAGCAGTATAGTCGTAGCTGTCTTCCCAGACAATGTGTTCGATTTTCATTTTCACTGTCCTCACATGTGATCAAAAGGCGGTTTAACACCAAGTGACAGGTTGATATTGACCGCACGACGCCAGAACGGATTCGTGTTGTCATTGGTACCGTTGTTGGTGATCACAATTTTACTAAAACGCTCAAACAGCTCGCGCGGCCACGAATTCCACGCAGCGATAATTTTCTGTCCAATAACAATTTCAGCACTGGGCTTGGGGCTGGTTTCTTCAGTGTAACTGCGAAGAAGAGTTGCGTAATAGATCACCAACTGTTTGAGATCTTCGTCGGTGATCTCACCCACAGACATCTTGCCAGTTTTGAGTTTTTCAATAAGGTCTTCCATGTGCAGTGCTCGGTTGCTGTTACGTTACAACAGCTTTTTAGCACGTTTAAAACAGCCTGTCAACCACCTTTTGATTGCCCACCAAGGGCTATTCAGCTTACGAAATGCACGTTGCACAGCACGAGCCTGATCAACACTGTCACTCAGCGCATCATGTAGATTGGCAGAGTCTCGGCTACGAGTATCACCCAGCGCATCAAACAGTGTGCGACTGTCGCGAATCTTGTAGAACCGCCACGGCGCTCGCATGCCATTTTGCTCATAGAGATTTTCTAGAATTTTAATGTCAAACAGTGGCCCCTGACTCCAGATCTTGTCAGCGTCTTCTACATATTCTGCCAGATCGCGTAGTGCTTCTTTAACCGGCTTACGTCCCCAATTGCGCATAACATCGTCGCGAATGTCTGGGTTTTGTTTGTCCCACCATGCAACAGTTTCAGGGTCAACAGCGCGACCCTGAGCTTTCTGCTCATCAATGCTGAGATAGAGGTGAATACCAGTTTGATCAACACGTTTACCGTATCGATCAAAGCGCACTGCACCAATAGTCAACACCACACTGTCTGCTGACCGAGCCAGCGTTTCAATATCCAACATAACGTCGGTCATAGCCAATTCCTTATTTTAGACTGATTGTTTCAATAATGCGAGCAAGGTCACTGTTGACCTTTTCCAACGCAACTGACTTGGTAGTAACCGAAAACGCATCCATTTCGGGGAATCGTTTACCATGCATTTCAAAAGTACTGGTGCAGATCAACAGCGCAGGATCTGGCATTTCATCCACACGCAATTTGAATAGTACTAGCTGTTTGTTTCGTTTGTAATCAAACTGACCTAGTAGGATCAAACGATCCGGATCAGCTTCTATACCAGTTTCTTCGCGCAGTTCTCGCACTGCTGTTTCAAAATCTTCTTCGCCTGGATCTTTGCGACCTTTCGGTAGATCCCAGCTACGTCCGTGAGTGGGATGGCAGATCAACATCTGCCTACCATCTGTTACAATTACACCACAGGTTACAATCATCTTCTTCATCCAATACTTATTCTGACCAAGTCAGCTTACACATTGTAGCTAACTGTTCGTCTTTGAACAAGACTGCCTGTGCTGGTCTGTTTATTAAAAATTGTTCCAGGCCTGCGTTTTCTAAACACCAATAGGCTACGTTATCCCATTGATCAGAGTTGCGATAATAGCTCACATACTTGTAGTCTTTCAACAGCCAAGTGAGATGAATAGCATAGCTTGCATCTGCTGCAATTCTATATGACAGGTCGTTGCGAATCTTTCTGAAATCTGACTCGCTTGCGAGATAAAAACTGTTGGGTGCAAACACTGCGGTCATGCTAACAACATCGCTGCCATCATGCGATCTTGATCGCTATGAAACCGATAGTCCTCAATCTTCCATCCATCATTTGAATACCATGGCGCGGTTGCAATGTCTTTAATTGTCTTTGCTGCTTCGTGGCGTTTTGAACCTGCAACTTCGAGTGAATACGGAAAAATCTCATGGTAAAGAGACTTGTATTCTGGCCGATATGTGCAGCGCAGACTCTGTGTATTGGTGCGGCTGATCATGCAGAGTCGATCAGTAAACTGTTCATGGTCAATAGTATTGATCAATTTGGTTAGACGCTGTCGTGTGCTGCTGGCATAAAACCAGATTTTAAAATTGCCCGCCCAGGTGTAGCCGTGTTTGGCTTCCAGTTTGATATCGTGCTGTTTGCAGTATGCGACTAGATCTGGGCAGTAAATTGGCAGAAGATTCAATACCGCCTGTTCATATTCTTTCACTTTATCAGCTGCACCAACGACAGGAATGTAGTCGCCAAGTGATCCCAGTGACACTTGATGACTGTGTTCTGGCCGTTTATAACAAGAAAAATAGCGCCACGTTTTCGTGCCATCAGGTTTGATCAACCAATAGCGTCGCGGCATGAGGTTTTTGATTTCGAACTTAGTCATTTCTCAGTTCTTCTTCATGTGCCAGTTGCAACTGCGCTGCTACACGTTCTGCTTCTTTTCGGTCATAAAACACCAATGCCCAAAAATCGTCATCTGGTCCGACTTCGAACTGCTTACCAGTTTCAATACTGACAAAATGATATTCATCTTCATAGCTGCCAGGATGCTTCACTTTACCGATTACAGCAACACTGACAATACCTTCCAGCTGATATTCATCAACTGTGTAGCTGAGTATTGGACGATCGTACCTATACCATTCAACACCGTTCTCATCGGTCATTTTGACCTTTTTGCGATTGAAAAACTGATTGTGTTCGTTGACTTTGTAGACAACGTCGTTCAGTCGAATGGTAGATACTTCAATCATTGTTTTGATTCTGCTTGTTCAATACACCAGTTGATGATAACAGGCACAGGCAGTTTTACAAGATCTGCAGGCAGGTCAGCAGAATGATCTCTACTGTAACCAGTGAACCACAGACTGTCATGATATTTCTCGATTCGATAGAACTGAGAAAAATCAGTAAACTCATCGTCACCAGTCTTGATAAACAGACTGCCTGCAAAAATGGCACATTCTAGCAGCATGGTTAGCCTCCAACGCTAACGCCACGGCTACCACCAAAGCCACCACGGCTACTGATAGTAGTACGACTCATAGGTGCAGCACTCACAGTGCTAGGCGCTTTACTAAACGCACTGATGCCAGTTGACGACTTGATGCCGTTGTTGCTAGCAAAATAGGTGCTGCCATTGATGTTGGTGTATCCACCTGCGGCAGTGCGATAGATCGGGCTAGCATAGACAAATGCACTGCTGCTGCGATCACGATCGTCTTTGCTCAGACTCTTGCCAAGCATATAGCCCATGAACAGCGGAAGAAATACGCTGGTGCCGTCGCTGCGCTGTTCTGCTACACAGGCATCTTCACCGTGTTGTTCTTCACACAGTGCCATGGCATCATAGCGAGGTGCGCTTTCCTTGTGCTGTGCTTCGGCACTGTAAAACGCCTTGCGGCAGTCTTCATAGCTAATACCGTTCGACAGATCCATAGCCGCAGCACCACAGCTTTCGAGATTGTCAAAGGTCATTACATTGGCCTGTTCTTCTTGACAGCCAGCCAGTGCAAATGCGCTCACAGTGGCAAGTCCGATAGTGATAGTTCTTAGAGATGTAGATCTTTTCATTCTGAGTGTTCCGTATGGTTGAAGGTTGAGGTTTGCATATCGGTAATATGCAGGCTTAGCACTGAAAGTGCAACGGCAAACACTGCACCCCAGAGCAATTTTTCACTGTTGTTGCTCGAATCTAACAGTTTTATGATTGATAGTGCAATCGCAACAACTGATCCGATCATTATTACTGCATGTTCCATTTGATTAACCAATAATCGCATGCGGTTTAAAGCGAGACAGGTTCTGAGTAATTCGGCTTTGATCTTCACGAATACCCATACCCACACAAGCGTTGCCAATTACCCAAGAGCCAACAATAGGACGATATCTGTCAAACACGGGCAGCGGTTGATACTGTTGAAAGATCATGTTGTGATGGTCATATTCAGTATTGTCACTGGCTTCCAGCACAGAGCCTTGATCAACAATGGTCACACTGGCACCTTCGCGACTAAACACAGGCTTGCGAACATAGCTGTTCATCTGCTGTTCACTGCGCAGGTAGCGAGGGTTGTTGCTGTGCATTTCATCTGCAAAAAATGCAGGCAGCAGATTGGGATGACCTTCGAACAGACGCCACAGCACAGGCAAGATGCCCTTGTTAGACACTACGGCTTTCCACGCAGGCTCAATAAACTGGCAGCGGCTGTTGGCCAAATGCACAGCATAGTCGTCGCGCAGCATGTCCTCCCAGGGATACAGTTTGAACAGCGTACCGATCACACGATCTTTACTGTCAGCAAACTGTCCAGTAGTGCCTAGCGCAATTGATTCCATCTCAGTATAGTGCGCACCCATGCCTGCACTGCGAGCAGCATAGCCAAGGGTTTCTACAGTGCCGTAGTCTTCGATATTGTCTACACCGCCAATGGATGCAAAGTGAATGTCTGTGCCCTTGGGGAACAGAGCTTCAAAGCGTTCGCTCAGTGCTTCAAAAATTCGATTGAACTGGTCTGCATCACCGCGCAACTGATTCAGCTGAATCTTGTCTTCCAACCACTTCCACTGGAAGGTAGCTGCTTCGTAAAGACTGGTAGGAGTGTCTGCGTTGTATTCTAGCAGTTTAGCAGGCCCAGTACCATCGTATGCCAAGTCAAAACGACCATACAGTTCAGGGTCACCTCGGTACCAGCTGCTGGCCACATAGTCGCGCATCTTTTCAGGAATAGCCAGCCGATGCATCAGTTCGTCACTTTTAACAATAACATCAACAGCATCAAGACACATGCGATGCAGTTCGGTACTGGGATCTTCGATGTCGCCCTCAATCTGCTTGAGAGTAAACTGATAGTAGCTGGTTTCGTCCCAGTAGGGTTCACCGTACATGGTGTGGAATACAAAACCTTCTGCTTCAGCAGCAGCTTGCCAATCAGGACGTTCTGGTGTTTGAATACGCTGCATGTTGTTCCTCTTTTGTTGCCGGTAAACTATACTATAGTTGCCGCACTGTCAACTGAAATTTACCAGATTCTTCCAATATATTTCGGCGTGTAGGCACGATATGTCACAGGGTCAAGATGCTGCTGACAGCGTTCACATATCAACGTGTGTGTAGGATCCGGATCATAATAGACCAGTTGATACTCCTGCGTCCAAGCAGGTCGATGTCCCAGCAGACTACAGACAATCTTTTTCATGTTTTAGCCTTGATGTAGAACATGCCTATTTCATAGCCGCTTGACTGATTGCAAGCCAGTGCGTAGCCTACACACTCATACCGACCTTGATAGTATGCGTCGACAATGTCTTTGCACTGCTGTCGAGTATAGTTACCGCGCTGTCCAAGACCGTTAAATGCCCATTTGGCAAGATCCCAGTCAGACTGCCACATTCTGTCACTGTAGACTACAGTAGCACCTTCAAGGTCTTCTCGCCATTTGAAATGTGCGTCAAAGTTGTAGGGATATTCTTCGGGTGTACGAGTACGATCAGGGTCTACCCAGTCGTACATTGCAGCAAAGCCGTTAGCATTCATCCAATACATGTTACGCTCCGCGAGTGCCAGGACGAACAGGTTCCACAGTGAGCGTGATCCAGCTATCCGTGCCCATGCCGTCGTGATCCTCACGAGCAATAATAGTCAGCCGCTGTTCACGAGCCCAGTCACGCAGACTATTCCAAATGTCCTGATGAGTCGCGTTGCCTTTCACGGCGTCACGAAGCCATTTCTGGCGATCATAGCCAGTGACCTTCTTGGCAGGCACCTTTTCGGCAACAATAGTGTCAATCAGGTACTGCCTAAAGTCATCTACAAAGTTGAACAGTTCTTGACGTTCACGACGCACTTTAGCAAGATCAGCAGCAGCCTTTTCTTCCAGTGCCTTGATCTTAGCAGTTTCCAGTTCGTCGATCGTCTTGGCCAGTTTCTCACCCAGCGTGGGCTGTTTCATCACACTATCCTTTTGATTGAGTTTGATCAGTTCTGCTACCAGCGTGGGATTGGGATTGCAGAGGCCATCGCCATGACCAGTACCAACCATGTTGGTGTGCATGCCACAGGTATAGCAGAAGTAGCCTTGGCTAAGTCCGGTAGGGCGCATGTGTTCTGCAGGCATAGCTGATCCTTTCTATCTATGCATTATACATAGCATCAATAGATCGTGTGTCAACAGTTATTTTGCCAATTTGGTTTTGATATTGCCACAGTGTTCACACTGTAGGATATATCTGTCAGCTGTGCCTTTAGAAAAATCGGTACTGTAGTTCACAGTTTCTTGATTGATCACACGCCACTTGTGCCAGCAGCCGCTGATCAAAAAGCCTAGCAGTTTGAGCATTAGATCCTCCGCAGTTCAAAATAGTCATAGTTCTTGTAGTCGATTTCAAAATCACAGGGTTTTTTAAACGTCAGCGCAGGCCATACATCTCGAATAAACTGTGCAATTGCTGCAAACGGTACACCATGTCGATCCAATGAATCAATACTCG
>JACCDG011878753.1_pt1 | contig 10905 bp, 13 predicted proteins | sample 7442471 | NCBI WGS metagenome assembly JACCDG01 (sample SAMN15323444, study PRJNA562643) | freshwater metagenome | isolation source: river surface water | place: USA:Blue River Watershed | collected 2017-08-17
CATGCTCTGCGCCAGCTTGACGGTGGCTTCGATGTTCACGCCCCTCATCATGCCGTCGCGGCCGATGTCGGTGTAGACAATGGCCTCGCAGCCGTAGTCCTCGAATTTCTTCGCCAGATCGATCACCTCATGGCCGGACAGCTTGCTCCAGCCGTCGGTGGCAACCTTGCCGTCCCGGGCGTCGAGGCCAACGATGATCTGGCCCGGGAAGGCGCTGCAGGCATCATGCAGGAAGCCCGGATTCTTCACCGCGGCGGTGCCGATGATGATGTAGGACAGGCCGTCGTCGAGGAAGCGCTCGATGGTGTCGAGGTCGCGAATGCCACCGCCGAGCTGGATCGGGATTTCTTCAACGTCGTTTTCGGCAGCGAACTGCTGGACGGCGGCGATGATGGCCTTGATCGCAGGCTCGTTTTTCGGCTTGCCGGCGAAGGCGCCGTTCAGGTCCACCAGGTGCAGCCGGCGCGCGCCCTGCTGCAGCCAGTGTCGGGCCATCTGCGCCGGGTCTTCCGAGAACACGGTCGCCTGGTCCATGTCACCTTGTTTAAGGCGCACGCAGTGGCCGTCCTTGAGGTCGATAGCGGGTATGAGCAGCATGGCTACTGGGGGTTCAGGTCAGAAAGTCAGGATGGGAAAGTGTGGGCTGCAATCTGCGAGCTCGCGATTTTGGTCGCGGCCCCGGTTTACGGCTTCCACTGTACAAAATTTTTATAAAGCTGCAAACCGGCGGCAGCGCTTTTTTCCGGATGAAATTGCGTGGCAAAAATATTATCCCGTCCCGCAGCGCAGCAAAACGCCGCGCCGTAGGTGGTTTCACCGAGCACATGGGCCGGATTGGCGGGCACCGCATAGTAACTGTGCACGAAATAGAAATAACTGCCGTCCGGCACGCCGGCCCACATCGGGTGCGACTGGCGCTGCGCGACACGGTTCCAGCCCATCTGCGGCACCTTGAAGCGCGAGCCATCCGGCTGCAACTGCTCGTCGAGGCGGAAGCGCACCACTTTGCCCGGCATCAGCGACAGGCAGTGGGCATCGCCCTCTTCGCTCCAGTCGAACATCATCTGTTCGCCGACGCAAACGCCGAACAACGGCTTGTTCTGCGCTGCCTCGAGCACGGCCTCCAGCACGCCGGAGGCCTTGAGCGAACGCATGCAGTCCGGCATGGCCCCCTGCCCGGGCAGCACGATACGGTCTGCCCGGCGGATCGCCTCCGGGTCATGCGAAATGCTGACTTCGGCTTCAGGGGCGACGTGGATCAGCGCCTGCGCCACCGAGCGCAGGTTGCCCATACCGTAATCAACGACAACAATCTTGTTCATGAGGATTGCAGCGCGGGCGTCATGCCCGGCTGTCAAGGATCACAGGCTGCCCTTGGTCGACGGGATGGTGCCGGCGGCACGCGCGTCGAGCTCGGCGGCCATGCGCAGCGCACGGCCGAAGGCCTTGAACACGGTCTCGCACTGGTGATGCGCATTCTCGCCGCGCAGGTTGTCGATGTGCAGGGTCACCAGCGCGTGGTTGACGAAGCCCTGGAAAAACTCATGGGTGAGGTCCACATCGAACTGCCCGATCATCGAGCGCTTGAAGGGGACATGGAATTCCAAGCCGGGACGACCGGAGAAATCGATGACCACGCGCGACAGCGCTTCGTCCAGCGGCACATAGGCATGGCCGTAACGGCGGATGCCCTTCTTGTCGCCCATCGCCTTGGCGAAGGCCTGGCCCAGGGTAATACCGACATCCTCCACCGTGTGGTGGGCATCGATGTGCAGGTCGCCCTTGGCCTCGATGTCGAGGTCGATCAGCCCGTGCCGCGCGATCTGGTCCAGCATGTGATCGAGGAAGGGCACGCCGGTGGCCAGCTTTTGCTGGCCGGTGCCGTCGATGTTGATCGCGACCCGGATCTGGGTCTCGCTGGTGTCGCGAACGACTTCTGCTTTGCGTTGGATGGACATGTAATTGGTCAGGAATTCAGGCTGGACTGCAGCGCCGCCAGGAACAGCGCGTTCTCCGCCGGCGTGCTGACGGTGATCCGCAGGCAGTTTTCCAGCAGTGCGTGCATTTTACCGACATTTTTCACCAGCACCTGCCGCGCACGCAGGCGCTCGAACACCTCGGCACCGGACAAGCCCGGCCGGGTGATGCGCAGCAGGATGAAATTGGCGGCCGACGGATAGGCGTGCACGCCCGGCATCGCGCCCAGCGCCGCCATCAGAGCTTCGCGCTCGGCACAGATCGCGGCGGCCTGGCGGTCCAGCACCTCGGCATGCTCGAGCATGAATTCGGCCGTCGCCTCGGTCAGCACATTGATGTTGTAAGGCGGGCGCACCTTGTCGAACTCGGCCAGCAGCTCGGGGGCGCCCGACAGGTAGCCGAGCCGGATGCCGGCCAACCCCAGCTTGGAGACGGTGCGCATCACGACCACGTTCGGATGCTGCGGCAGGCGCGCCATGAAGCTGGTGCCGGCAAAGGGCTGGTAAGCCTCGTCGACGATCACAATGCCGGTTTCGCCCACTTCGCCAATGATGGCCAACATCGCGTCCAGGTCATACAGGTTGCCTGTCGGGTTGTTCGGGTAAGCGAGGTAGGTAATGGCCGGGCGGTGAGTACGTACTGCGGCGATCATCGCGTCCAGATCGAGCGACAAATCGTCTTTCAGGGGCACGCCAACGAAAGCCTGGCCGGCGAATTGGGCCGACATCGCATACATCACGAAGCCCGGCAGCGGTGCCAGCACCTTGGCGCCCGGCCTTGCGCAGGCGACCGACACGATGGAAATCAGCTCGTCCGAGCCATTGCCGAGCACCACATCAAAACCGTCAGGCACGCCCAGCTTGTCGATGATGGCTGCCTTCAGGCCCGCATAGGTCGGCACCGGATAGCGGTTCAGCGCCAGCTGGCCCAGCCGCTGGCCCAGCTTGTCCTGCAGCTCGGGCGGCAGCAGATACGGGTTTTCCATCGCATCGAGCTTCACGAAGCCGGACGCATCCGGCACGTGGTAGGCCGACAGCGCGCGCACGTCGGCGCGGATGATGTTCGCAGCCACCTGGCCGGCGGCGGTCTGGGGAAGGCTCAAGGTTCAGTTCTCACAGGTCAGCGCTCACTCGTCAGCTTTCACTTCAGGCGCAGCTCGGCCGAGCGCGCATGCGCCTGCAGGCCTTCGCCATAGGCCAGCTCGGCAGCCACCTTGCCCAGCGTCTGGGCACCGGCTTGACTGACATGAATGATGGACGAGCGCTTCTGAAAATCGTACACACCCAGCGGCGACGAAAAGCGTGCCGTGCGCGAGGTCGGCAGCACGTGGTTCGGGCCGGCGCAATAATCGCCCAGCGACTCGGAGGAATAACGACCGAGGAACATCGCACCCGCATGGCGGATCTTGTCGGCCCACCGGACCGGCTGCTCGGCCGAGATTTCCAGGTGCTCGGCAGCGATCAGGTTCGCGATCTCGCAAGCCTCATCCATGTCGCGCACCTTGACCAGCGCGCCGCGGTTGGTCAGCGAAGTACGGATCACGTCCTGGCGCGGCATGTCGGCGATCAGGCGATTGACGCTGGCCTGCACCCGCGCCAGGTAGTCGGCGTCCGGGCAGACGAGAATGGATTGCGCCAGTTCATCATGCTCGGCCTGCGAGAACAGGTCCATTGCCACCCAGTCCGGGTCGGTACTGCCATCGGCCAGCACCAGGATCTCGGACGGTCCGGCGATCATGTCGATGCCGACGGTGCCGAACACGCGGCGCTTGGCCGCGGCCACATAGGCATTGCCGGGACCGACGATCTTGTCCACTGCCGGAATGCTAGCAGTGCCATAGGCCAGCGCGCCCACGGCCTGCGCACCGCCGATGGTGAACACGCGATCGACGCCGGCGATTTGCGCCGCCGCCAGCACCAGCGGGTTCTTCACGCCGTCCGGCGTGGGCACCACCATGATGACCTCGGCGACGCCGGCCACCTTGGCCGGAATCGCATTCATCAGCACCGACGACGGATAGGCCGCCTTGCCGCCCGGGACGTAGATGCCGACCTTGTCCAGCGGCGTGACTTTCTGGCCCAGCACCGTGCCATCGGCCTCGGTGAACGTGAAGCCATCAGAGCCGCACTCCTGCTTCTGGCGCTGGTGGTAGGCGCGCACGCGCTCGGCCGCTGCCTGCAGCGCGGCCCGGCGCGCCGGCGCCAGCCCCTCGAGCGCGGCCTGCAGTTCGGCCGGCGGGATTTCAAGGGCAGCGACAGTGGCGGCCGACAGGCGGTCGAACTGGTTCGTGTACTCGAGCACGGCGGCATCGCCGCGCGTCTTTACGTCCGCCAGGATGCCGGCGGCGGCGCGGTCGATCGCCTCGTCTTCCGAAGCCTCGAACGCGAGCACGGCCATCAGCTTGTCCTGAAAGCCGGGTTCGGTGGTGTTCAACTGGCGAATCTTGATGGTCATGCTGTTTACCCCGTGCGGGGCCCTGCCCGGTGTTGTTCGTTGATTTTTCTGAGCGATCCTGCTGCCAGCCCACAGCCGATTCCGGCTCGGGCCCGCAGCGGCATCGTCATCGTTCGCGACGCGACGCCTTGTCGAAGGCGTCGATGATCGGTTGCAGCTTGTCCCGCTTGAGCTTCAGCGCCGCGCGGTTCACGACCAGGCGCGACGAAATATCCATGATGTGCTCGACCTCGACCAGGTGATTGGCCTTCAGCGTGCTGCCGGTCGACACCAGGTCGACGATCGCATCCGACAGGCCAACCAGCGGGCCCAGCTCCATCGAGCCATACAGCTTGATCAGGTCCACGTGCACGCCCTTGGCCGCGAAATGCTCGCGCGCGACATTCACATACTTGGTCGCCACGCGCAGGCGCGCGCCCTGGCGCACGGCGCTCGCATAGTCAAAACCGGCCGGCACCGCGACCGACATCCGGCACTTCGCGATGTTCAGGTCGATCGGCTGGTACAGTCCATCGCCGCCATGCTCGAGCAGCACGTCCTTGCCGGCCACGCCGAAATCAGCGGCACCATACTGGACATAGGTCGGCACGTCGGAAGCGCGCACGATGACCACGCGCACCGCCGCATCACTGGTCGGCAGGATCAGCTTGCGCGACTTCTCAGGGTCTTCGGTCACGGTCACGCCGGCGGCCTGCAGCAGCGGCAGCGTCTCTTCGAAGATGCGTCCCTTGGACAGCGCCAGCGTCAGGGTTGAACTCATTATTTCACTCTCTCGATATCGGCGCCGACGGCCGACAATTTCACTTCCATCCGGTCATAGCCGCGATCGAGGTGGTAGATGCGGTCGATCAGGGTCTCGCCCTCGGCGGCCAGGCCGGCGATCACCAGCGAGGCAGACGCGCGCAGGTCGGTCGCCATCACCGGCGCACCGACCAGCCGCGGCACGCCCTGGATGATGGCGGTGTGGCCGTCGATCTCGATGGCCGCGCCCAGGCGGTTCAGTTCCTGCACGTGCATGTAGCGGTTTTCGAAAATGGTTTCCGTCACGCGGCTGCTGCCGTCGGCCAGGCAGTCGAGCGCCATCACCTGTGCCTGCATGTCGGTCGGGAAGCCCGGGTATTCGGTGGTGCGGAAGCTGACCGGCTTGGGACGGCCCGACATCTGGATGCGGATCCAATCGTCGCCGGTGGTCAGGATGGCGCCGGCATCACGCAGCTTTTCGATCACGGCCTCCAGCAGGTCCGAGCGTGTATGCCTGAGCACTACGTCGCCGCCGGTGGCGGCCACCGCGCACAGGAAAGTGCCGGTCTCGATGCGGTCCGCGATCACGCTGTGGGCGGCGCCATGCAGCGCCGGCACGCCGGTGATATTCAGCTTGTCGCTGCCGATGCCGTCGATCTTGGCGCCCATCGCCACCAGCAGGTTGGCGAGGTCGGTCACTTCCGGCTCGCGCGCGGCATTGTCGAGCACGGTATCGCCATCGGCCAGGGTGGCCGCCATCAGCAGGTTTTCGGTGCCGGTGACGGTGATCATATCGGTCACGATGCGCGCGCCCTTGAGCCGCTTGGCCCGGGCATGGATGTAGCCGCCCTCGATGCGGATCTCGGCGCCCATCGCCTGCAGGCCCTTGATGTGCTGGTCGACCGGACGCGAACCGATTGCGCAGCCGCCGGGCAGCGACACCTTGGCTTCGCCAAAGCGCGCCAACAGCGGACCGAGCACCAGGATGGAGGCGCGCATGGTCTTGACCATCTCGTACGGCGCTTCGGGCTTGTTGACGCCGCCGCCGTTGAGTTCGAGCACGCCGTCATTCTCGGCCAGCCCCAGGCCCATCTGGGCCAGCAGCTTCTTCATCGTCGCCACATCCTGCAGCTTCGGGACATTGGACAGCGCCAGCGTGTCGGCCGTCAGCAGGCCGGCGCACAGGATGGGCAGTGCTGCGTTCTTGGCCCCGGCGATCACGATCTCGCCGGACAGGCGCTTGCCGCCTCGGATCAGTAACTTGTCCATCAGGCCTGGAACTCTTCCGGGGTCAGGGTTTTCATCGACAGTGCGTGGATCTCGGCCTTCATCCGGTCGCCCAGCGCGGCATACACCAGCTGGTGGCGCTGGATCAGGCGCTTGCCGGCAAACGCGGGCGATACGATCAGGGCCGTGAAGTGCTGGCCGTCGCCCTCGACATCGAGGTGAGTACATTCCAGTCCGGAGGCAATGTATTGCTTGATCAGGTCAGGGGTGGGTAGCACGGTTTGGCCTTTGCAGAAAAAATTCGTTCAACGTTCGCGGGTCGTTCAGGCGACCCTCAGTGGCGCAGCTTGAAGCCGCTCTTGAGCAGGCGGACCGAGATGCCCGCCAGCACCGCCAGGAAGACCAACACGATCGCCAGGCTGGTCTGCGGCGGCACATCGGACTGCCCGAAGAAGCCGTAGCGGAAGCCGTCGATCATGTAGAAAAACGGGTTCAGGTGCGAGACGCCCAGCCAGAACGGCGGCAGCGTGTGCACGGAGTAAAAGACGCCGGCGAGGAAGGTCGCAGGCACGATCAGGAAATTCTGGAACGCGGCCAGCTGATCGAATTTCTCTGCCCAGATGCCGGCCAGCAGGCCCATGGTGCCGAGAATGGCCGAGCCCAGCAAGGCAAACGCCAATATCCACAGCGGCGCCACGAAGGAGAGCTTCGCGAACCAGACCGTGATGGCCAGCACGCCCAGCCCGACCGTCAGGCCGCGGATCATCGATGCCGCCACATAGGCGCCAAACATTTCCCAGTGCGACAGCGGCGCCAGCAGCACGAACACCAGGTTGCCGGTGATCTTGGACTGGATCAGCGACGACGACGAGTTCGCGAATGAATTCTGCAGCACGCTCATCATCACCAGGCCCGGCACCAGGAAGGCGGTGTAGGAAACACCGGGAAAGGCCTGCACATGCTCTTCCAGCACATGGCCGAAGATCATCAGGTACAGCATCGCCGTCACGATAGGCGCGGTCAGCGTCTGCGTGGCGACCTTCCAGAAGCGCAGCAATTCCTTGTACAGCAGGGTACGAAAGCCTGTCATGCCTGAGCCCGTCATTTCTCGCCGCCCATGATCTGGATGAACACATCCTCGAGGTCGGCCTGATTGAGTTGCAAGTCGTCCAGCCTGGCGCCGCCCTCGCGCAGCGCGGCGAGAATGGGTTCGACTTCGTCGTGATGGTTCACGCGCAGCGTGTACTGCTTGCCGCCGGCCAGCTCGTCCGGATGCGATACCAGATGATGCAGCGAGGCCGGCAGCGAGCCGCCCGCCAGCCGGACCACCAGCTGCGAGCCGGATATGCGGCGGATCAGCGCCGCGGTCGAATCGAGCGCCACCACCTTGCCCGCCTTCAGCATGGCGATGCGGTTGCACAGCGCCTGCGCTTCTTCGAGGTAGTGGGTGGTCAGCACGACGGTATGCCCTTCGCGATTGAGCCGGCCGATGAAATTCCACAGCGTCTGGCGCAGCTCGACATCGACACCGGCCGTCGGCTCGTCGAGCATGATGACCGGCGGCTTGTGTACCAGTGCCTGCGCTACCAGCACGCGGCGCTTCATGCCGCCCGACAGGCGGCGCATATTGGTGTCAGCCTTCGATGTCAGGTCGAGGTTGTGCATCACCTCGTCGATCCAGTCATCGTTGTCGCTGATGCCGAAATAGCCGGACTGCATGCGCAGCGTCTCGCGCACGGTGAAGAAAGGGTCGAACACCAGTTCCTGCGGCACCACGCCGAGTCGCTTGCGCGCCTCGCGATAATCGCGCACCACATCGTGGCCATGGATGCTGACGCTGCCTTCATCGGCGTGCGCAAGGCCCGCAATGATCGAGATCAGCGTGGTCTTGCCAGCACCGTTGGGGCCCAGCAGGCCGAAGAACTCGCCTTCGGCGATTTCGAGCGAAACACCCCCGAGCGCCTGCAGGGAGCCGAAGCGTTTCTTGACATTGTCGATGTGGATGGCGGCCATCGTTGGGCAGAAGCGGCAGTAGCGCCGAAAAAACAGGCGCAAAGTCCTTGATTATAGGGGATTTGCCGGCAAGCACGGGGGCTCAGGCGGGCTGGTGGCGGCAGGCGGTCGCCTGCAGGGGCCCGCCGAAGACCGGTGGCGCACCAGTCGCCGGGGGAAGGCGGTTCAGCGTCGGATCAGCGGCGCCACGCCATACAGGCCGGCGAGGCTTTCCAGACCCTGCGGCAGGTGGGATACCCGCAGCGGCACGCCCTTTTCCACTGCCCGGCGCTGCCAGGCGATCAGGGCGGCGACTGCCGTCGAATCGAAATGCTGCAATTGCAGCAAGTCGATCTCGGTTTCGCCTGCGGCGATGGCCTGCAGACCGGCCTCGAGCACCTCGGCGGCGTCGCCCATGGTCAGCGCGGTCGGGGAAAAGGCCATGGTCTTATTTGTTGGCCGCCTTCGGCGGCGACGGTGTTGCAGCCAGGCGCTTGTTACGCTCGGCCAGGGTCTTGATCAGGCCATCGATGCCGCTGCGGGAGATCTCGCTGGCAAAATTGCCCTTGTAGGTCTCGACCAGCCAGGCGCCGAGGATGTTCACGTCATAGATTTTCCAGCTGTTGGGCGTCTTTTCGAGGCGGTAGTTCAGCTGCAGAGGCTCGCCGCGCGGCTGGACCACACTGGAACGAACCTCGACTTCGGTGTCCTCGGGCGCGGCGCGCAGCGGCTTGAATTCCAGCTTCTGGTTGCGCACCTGCGAGATGGCGCCGGAATAGGTGTAAATCAGCAGGGTCTTGAACTCACTGGTCAGCTGCGCCTGCTGCTCGGGCGTGGCTTCGCGCCAGAACCGCCCGGTGGCCATGGCCGTCATGCGCTGGAAATTCACATACGGGATGATCTTGGACTGCACCACTTCCATGATGCGCTGCTGGTTGCCTGCCTTGATCTGCTGGTCATTGCGCGCGATCTCCAGGATTTCCTCGCTGACGCGCTTGACCAGCGCATCGGGCGCCTCATCGGCGAGCGCGCCCAGCGGCAGCAAGGCAAGGGACAGCGACAACAGCAGGGGGCGAAGCAAGTTCATGAGGAGCAGTGATAAGAAATTCTCGCCAGCAACAACTTTGCCAGCACCGTAAGGCGATGATAACCAAAGCACGCCGGGCTAGCCAGCGGGGGAGGAATTATTACATGTCGGGCCGCGCGCGGCGGCGAGCCGGCGACGGCTCAGTCCTTGCCGTTGCGCACCCGCGCTTCGCGTCGCTGCAGATAGGCGTCGCGATAGAACTCGTAAGGATCCAGTGCGGCACTTTCCATCAGCGAGGTCGAGCCAAGGTAAGCAGCGCGATCGTCAATCAGGCGCATGACGCGCGCCGTGTTTTCAAAGCGCTGGTTACCGGCGTAGTTCAGCGCATCGCCATAGAACAGGTCGACCGGCTTGGCGACGCCGTCGCGCAGGGTGCTGCTGCCAAAGAGTGGCAACACCAGGTAAGGACCCGACTTGACGCCCCAGACCCCGAGGGTCTGGCCGAAATCTTCTTCATGCTTGGGCAGGCCGACCGGGGTCGCGACATCGATCAGCCCGAGCAGGCCGAAGGTCGAATTAAGGGCAACGCGGCCGACATCGCTGGTGCCGTCGCGCGGCTTGCCCTGCAGGTAGTTGTTCAGCGCAGTCCACACATCACCGAGGTTGCCGAAGAAATTGCCGACCGCCGTGCGTACGACAGAGGGCACGTAATCGGCATAGCCGGTCGCCACCGGCTTGATCACGTTATCGTCGAGCACCGTATTGAATCGGAACATCGAGCGATTGTAATTTTCGAACGGATCGCGCGGATCGCTGGACGCCGTCTGTGTGCTGGCGCAAGCCGTCAGCAACAAGGCAAGCGAAACCATCATCAGGCGGCGCAAGGCCATGGGGGTATGCATTACTTCTTCTCCTCGCCGCTGGCCTCGGCTGCCTTGCTGAACAAGAATTGGCTGATCAGGTTTTCCAGCACGATCGCCGATTGCGTGATCTTGATACGGTCGCCTTCGGCGAAATTCTTTTCATCGCCACCCGGCTCCAGCCCGATGTACTGCTCGCCCAGCAGGCCGGAGGTCAGGATCTTGGCCGAGCTGTCCTTGGGGAACTGGTAGCCGCCTTCCATCCGCAACGTGACTTTGGCCTGGAAATTCTTGTCGTCAAAACCAATGGACTCGACCCGGCCAACCACCACGCCGGCGCTCTTGACCGGCGCGCGCGGCTTCAGACCGCCGATATTGTCGAAGCGTGCCACCAGCGTGTAGCTCGGCCCCAGACTCATCGCGCTCATGTTACCGACCTTCAGCGCGAGGAACATGATCGCGATCGCCCCCAGCAGCACGAACAGGCCAACCCAGATATCGAGAGATTTGCGTTGCATGCCAATCCTTAAGAAAACATCAGTGCCGTCAGCAGGAAATCCAGCCACAACACCATCAGCGAGCCCATCACCACGGTACGGGTCGTCGCACGCGCGACGCCTTCGGGCG
>JACCDG010904661.1_pt1 | contig 10900 bp, 22 predicted proteins | sample 7442471 | NCBI WGS metagenome assembly JACCDG01 (sample SAMN15323444, study PRJNA562643) | freshwater metagenome | isolation source: river surface water | place: USA:Blue River Watershed | collected 2017-08-17
CGAACTCGACATCGCCCTATCTCTTTGGGTCCACCGCCAATGCGCCGAGACGACAGACCGGCTCTTGATGGCCGCAAAGGCATATCTCGGGATACAGGAATAGGAGGCCGATCTTGAACGACAGCGACGACCCGATCGTGCCGGTTGAGGACCACCGAGTTATTGATCTAGCCGGAGTGAGGCTTCAGCGCGGCCGACCAGCGACGCCTCCGCACAAACGATGCCAACATCATCGGATGGCGTATTGCACGGCTGAGCGGCGCGTCTGGTGCGAGGACTGCAAACGGACGCTTGATCCGTTCGACGCTTTGATGGTCGTCGTAAGCAAGTTCGGAGAGATGGAATCCGAAGCCAGAGGTAAGCTGGCGCAAGCCAACGACGCTCTAGGGAAAACCGCGCGCCTGCGAGCGACGAAGGCTCTCGACCGCGTCTGGTCCGGCAATGCGATGGCCGTGGCGTGCCCGCACTGCAAGGGCGGGTTACTGCCGGAGGATTTCGCGGATGGAGCAAGTTCGGCTTGGTCGCGAAATCTTGAGATCGCAGCCCGTCGAAAGAAGCATGAGCCCAAAGCATAAGGAGGGCCAGCGTGAGCCAGCGGGAAAGCGGATACGCGCGCAAAGAGCGAGACCTATACGAAACCCCCGAGTGGGTGACTGCGGCGCTCACGCCCCATTTGCCGCGAGATGCCGGCATATGGGAACCGGCGTGCGGGTCGGGCAAGATGGTCCGAGCCTTGAAGGACAAGGGGTGCCGCGTCGCGAAGATGACCGACATTGAAACCGGCGCTGATTTTTTCGCATGGGACCGAGCTGCGCCCGAGGTCGGAGCCATCGTCACGAACCCGCCCTATGAGAAGGCGGCCGAGTTCATCAAGCACGCCCTCGATCTGATGAGGGAGAGAGCCGGGTTCGTGTGCATGCTGCTCAGGACGGACTTTGACCATGCCGCCAGTCGCAAGCATCTGTTTGGGTCGCAACCGTCGTTCGCAAAGAAACTTGTGCTGACGAAGCGTATCGTGTGGTTTGAGCCCGCGACCGCAAGCCCGAGCTTCAATCATGCGTGGTACATCTGGGATTGGCAGAACGACGGGCAACCAACTTTGGCCTACGGACCTTAAAGGAAGGGAGACACCGATTGAAAGACACGGACCTGTTCGGCGAGCCGGTGCGTCATCCGTTGGCTGCGGAAATCGAGAACAACAAATTCCATGCGGGATCCGGTGCTGACGGTAAGCACTACTGGCTGACGCCGCCTCGGCTCTACGACGACCTCAACTCGGAGTTCGCTTTTGACTTCGATCCGTGTCCGTTTCCCTTGCCGGAAAACTTCGATGGCCTGACTGCGCCGTGGGGTAAGTCGAGCTACGTCAACCCACCGTTCGGGTCCATTATCCACGAGGGGAAAAAGAAGGGGCCGACGGCCTGGGCGCGCAAGGCGATCCAGGAGACGGCAGCGGGTAAGACGGTCGTGCTCGTCTACCCGGTGGACAAGTGGGTTCTGATGCTGCTCGGCGCTGGCGCGGAGGTGCGCAACCTCGGCGACGTGCGGTGGTGCTCGACGGAAGATGGTTTGCCAGGGCCGGGGACGGGTCGCCATATCGCGGCCTTCGTGCTCCGTCCTTCAAGGTGAGGAGGGGACAGTGGGGCGCATCGAAGACCGCCGTGAGCGGCAGCAGAGCGAGCAGGACGAACTCGACATCGCCCTATCTCTTTGGGTCCACCGCCAATGCGCCGAGACGACAGACCGGCTCTTGATGGCCGCAAAGGCATATCTCGGGATACAGGAATAGGAGGGCGATTTGGACTACGATGTTCAGCATTGGGCATGGGCGTCCTACGGCCACGCGCTCGACGCGTGGAAGTTGACGCTGCCCGAAGATCATCCGGTGTTCGACATGGACGATGCCGATCAATGCACGGCGTTCCTCGCGGCACACCCGGACGGCTGGCCGCGGCACCCTGACGATCCGCAAGCATAAGGAGGGTTTGCCGAAGCGTTCAAAGGTTCACCGAACCTTTTCACCGTGAACGAAACCGGCACTCGTGACGCAAACGCACAAAGACAAAGCCGAAATCGCCAATAAAACCCGCTCATGACGATGGCGCATCCTCGTTTACACCGAGGATGTCGGGAGTTCGACCCTCTCACCGCCCACCAATCGTTTCAATTACTTAGCCGATTTTGCCGTGGACGCGGAGAGGTTCGACGCGACCTTTCAAGGTCAATCTAACTGTGTTTTAGCCCATGCGCAGCCGCGCTCGTGCATCGCTTCTGCATCTTCCCAGGTCGAACACCGATCCATCCATAGCTCCCCGTCGTCGTCACCCTTAAACACCATTGTCTCGAACAGCAGGGGAGGTCCGTCCCCATACCCGTGGTCAAGGCCCAGGAATACGGTAGACACTCGGAATGGTCCTACCATGTCCTTGCCAACCCGCCGCTCACTCCGCGACTTCTCGAACCAACGAGCCCACTTCATCAGATCTGGTTCAACGACCGGGGTCTTCCCATCAAGAATGTAATTGTAATTGCTCATGTCTTCCTCACCACCTTGAGATCCACGGCCCTCGCCGCGTCGGTTGCAAACCCTGCTGACGGGTGGGCATAGATCGCCGCCGTCGTCCGCTCGTTCCGATGCCCTAAGAACCGCGCCACCTTGTTAGGCGTCGTCGCCTCCCAAGCCCAGGTCGCGGCCGTGTGCCGGATCGTGTGAGGCGTCACACCCTCGAGCCCAGCCCGCGCCACAGCCGCCCTAAACGCCTTGCCGACGTTCCTGACGGGCTCCCCGTTCCATTCTATCACATGGCCGCTCAAAGCCGCTGGACGGGCCTCCTGGAGCGCCGCACGGGCCAGATTGTTCATGGGCACAAGAGCCCGTCCCTTCTGTGAGGCCTTGGACATCGGGTCGAGCTCGGACGCGAGCCTCAGATCAATCGTGCCGGCCTCGAAGTCCACCCGGTCCCAGGTCAGCTCGAGGATTGCGGTCCGGCGCCCGGCGGTGACCAGGCAGAGGATCATGAACAGTCGCACGTGCGGCATGCCGGCGGAATCGAGCAGCTTCAGGAACTCTGCCTCGGACAGAACCTTGTTGCGCGGGTGCCCCTTTGATGGGATCCAGACGTAGGGCGCCTCGGATATCACCTTGCGCTTCTCAGCCCAATTCAGGCACGAGCGAAGGCGGGTCAGCTCAGACCACACCGTCGCTCGTGCCCGCCCCGCTGTAAACCGTTCCTTGGCATACGCCCGGCAGACATCGGCGTTGATGGCTTCTGGCTGCATCGCGGAGAAGGTGCCGGCGAGCGCCCGCCAGTTGTCGTGAAAGCAGCGCACGAGCTTGCCGTCCCGCTCGCGATCTTCGACGTAGGCTTGGAAGATCTCGCCTACGGTCTTGGCGGAGACCCTGGAGGCTGCTTCGACCGAGGCGAAGCGAGCCAACGCAGCTCGGCCGTCGACCTCGGTTCGGACGCCGAGGCGGAACCGCCGGCGCTTACCGTTCTCTTGCCAGACGGCACAGGCGACGCCGTTGAGCTGCTGGAGGGAGTATCTGCCGATTGCGTAGCGTCGCCATTTTCCCATCTGTCCACCTCGGCTGCCGGGATTCGCAGCAGCTTGCTGCCGAGCTTGAAGCTCCGCAAGGCTCCGCTGCGGCAGAGCGCCCGGATATTCCCAGTTGAGCATCCCCAGCGGACGGCGAGGGTCTCGGGCGTGAAGGGCTTATCGCTCATGACTCGTCCTTGCTCAACAACCTGCCCGTTGCCTTGAGAGCCTCAACCCGTCGGTTGGCTTCATCGGTAGACGTAACATTGAAAATCACAGCGATGAGCTTCTTCCCATCGAAGTCGTAGACGACAGCGATGCCAAGCCCTGTTGCGTTCCAGTCGTTGAGTTCGCCGCCCTTTGCGAAGGCGAATGCCATGAACCCGACAACCACAGACAAGCCGAACATCCCCTTTGCGCGTGCCTTCTTCCGCTCTTCGGTCACGCCGCCTTCTCCTCTTCCTTCAGGAGCACATCGGCCTTGAGGCCTGTCTCCGCTTCGATGATGTTGCTCACGTCGTCGAACAGCTTGCAGGCCTCTCGATGCCCGAGCATCTCGAACCGGGTGGACTTGGAGATATCCAGCTCGACCGCGATCGGCTCGCCCGTGCTCTTGGCGTACATGACGGTCGCAAACACGTGATCCGCCGTGTTCTGAAACAGCAGGATCACGAAATCCTTGAGGGCTGAGACCGTGAGCCCCTTGGGGGCGTCGATCCTCTTGACGACCTTGTGGCCGGCCTGGACCTGCAACCACTTCCTGAGGTGCTCGCGGTTGCGCGGCTGGAAGCGGTGGGATTGAGGCCATTGGTGGAACGCCGCCCGCATGAGAGCGTGATAGCGGTTGTTCTGAGGATTGGAGCGGCGGGGCTCGGCGCCGCAGCGCGGACAGCGGGTCATTGCAAACCCTCTGGAGCAGGATGACTGAGGGGCGGAAACGCACTCATCAGCTGTTCCCGGCTGAATGCCGGAGCGCCACCGACGATTTTGAGCTCGACTGCCCCGCTCTCAATCGCTTTGTGCAAAAAGCTCAAAGCCGCAATGTATTGCCCCAATGCGATTTCACCGCCGAGCGCAAAGAAAACCATGCAAGCACTCTCCACTGCCCTCCACGTTGCCTCCTCTTCGCCGCCTTTCGTGACGACAAACGCAACGTAATCCTTCACTTCCTTAGGGGCGCTCTCGCGATCAGCTGTCATCCCTTCCTCCTCGCGATGTTGGGAAGATTCCACTTGCTGGTGGTCGAGGTCATTCCTCGACCTCCTCTTGCGTCCGTTCGATGATCACATGGTGGGTGAGCTGCGGTCCGACGCGCTCCACGAATGCCTTCTCTGCATCGTGGAAGTCAGCAAGACGGGACTCGAGTTCGCCTTGAGCGCTCTTCACCCGCTGCCGCTTGCGTTCTAGATCGGCCTCCAGATCGTCGAGTGTCATGAACGTGGATGGAATGTCCATGTCGTTCGCCGGTTCTGGCCCGAGACGCTGGATAAGCTGACGCATAGTGGAGAGGGCGGCCATCACGATCCCTCCGATAGCTCGGCCTTCCGATCCATGAAGGCCTTCTTGACCTTCTCAAAATCGTCGCCCGTCAGCTGCTTGATGGTGCGGTCGTTGTCCTTGCCGTCGCGCCACTTCATGAGGGCGTCGTAGTCCTTGCACTTCTTGATGGCGGCAACGAGCAAATCAGAGGTCTTCTCGGCCATGTCGTTTGGCTTGGCGGATTGGCCGTCATCGTCGTCGTCGGTCGCGATCCCGAGCGCCGCAAGAAGTGTATAGCGCTTGCCATAGGTGATGGCTGAGCCGACGGACTGCGGGTCGAACTTCACGATCGGGATGTCGATCTTGGTCCGCACCACCTCGCCGCTGCGGGAATGAATGAGGTCGGTGTAAACCGGAACCAGCAGAGAGCCGTCCAGCTTCTGCGAGTGCTCCGCGCCTTGCCGGATCAGCACGCCGTAGCGCAGCAGCGGCGCTCGCACCTTCTCAATGACCTGCTTCAGGCTCGCGTATCGGAACTTGAACTTGTCTCCTGCAACGCTGTCATTGAGGACGACGCCGGGGATTTCCTTGTAGGCCCGCTCCAGAGCGTCGTAGAGGCCGACATAGCCGGATCCACGGTCATCGTGCCGCTTCTGCCTCCAGGCGTCTGCGCTGACCTTCGCCGCAGCCGCGCCGTTGCTGTATACCTCCCCCGTCTCGGCGTCGTAGTCGCTCATTGGTCGATCTCATCTGTTGACGTGAAGCCCTGCTGAGCCTTGCTGATTAGCTCGCGAATGATGCGAGCTAATTGGAAGCTCTGGTAATCTGTGCCCAGTTGGTCGCGAAGCTTTCTCCAGTCTCTGAGAGTCATGGAAAGCTCTAGGGACATGACAACGTCTTCAGGGTCTTCCGCTCTAAAAGATGCTTTCATCTCTCGATCTCCTCGATGACCATCTGAAGCCAGTTGTGAGCCTCCTTCGAGGCGTCGAAGGCGTCTTCGAGAGCGGTGGGGTTGTCGAAGGTCATCCGAAGAACACCCGGAATAACAGTGTCGTCAGGCTGATGCCGATAGCTAGGCCGCTAATGAAAATGGAAACGCAATAGATCTTGGCTTGGGTCTCGTCGCTCATCCGATCCATTCCTTCTGGAACGCCATGAGATCGTCGATCACGCTATCAAGCCGTGCGATCAATGCCGCCGCATCCCGAAGGCAGCCCGCCTCCTCCGTCCGGTAGGCGTCGTCTATGATCTGCTCCCGCATTTCCGCGCACGTCGTCTCCATGTCCATCAGGTAGCTGTCCAAATCTGACAGCGGGCGCACGACGTGCTTGCGGGGGACTTCCGGAGCCGAGAGGTCGGCTGTCAGGGTTTCGCGCTCTTGCCTCACTGCACCGCCTCCTCGAGATAGTCGTTAAGGCGAAGCACTTCCTCTGCGGTCAGGCAGAACATGACATCGACGCCGCCGTTGTCCTTGATGACGACCTTGAGCATCATCACATCCCTGAGCCAGCTGATCTCGATCTCGCTCTCGTAGGTGGAGGTCGGAATCTTGCGGGTGACGGTGAAGGGTTTCATCAGTAAGCCCTCTCTGGTGTCAGATCGTCGATCACACGGCGCTGCGCCCGGTCGGGCAGCTGCCTGATCCATTCATCCTCGATCTGCTCTGACCGGTGGTCCTTCAGCCAGAGCATGATCTCGGCCCGGAGGGCGGCATCGAAGGCGTTTGATCCGTTGAGGGTGTAGGTCTCGCCCATGTCCTCGAAAGCGATCCGGCCGAACTTCCAGTGCCCTGGGTAATGGCCGTCTTGCTCGATCTCGACGAAGCCCTCGGCGGTGAGGATGTAGACGCCCTTGCGGACGAGCTCGAAAGTGAAGTCGAAGCGCATGGGGGTCACTCGGAATCGTGGACGATAACGTCGGACACATCGACGCCAAACTCGATGCTTGTGCCGTCGTCGTTGCCATGCCGGTGGGAGATGTAGCCAAGGATGGTGACGGGGATCCGCTTGTCCTTCGGGAGGCTCTGCGAGCCTGGCGGCATACGCTTCGCAAGCTGCCTGCGGCCCTGCGTGACGTCCAAAATGGCAAATTTGCTGGTGAGCTTCATCTGGCTTCCCTGGAGGCGGCCGGCAGGCGGTGTCCGATCACCGCCTGCCTTTCCCCGCGTCCCTCTGTCGGCTGTCACTTCAGACCGGGAAGCACCCCGCCGCTCCGGTCAGCGACGATTCGGACGTTATCAACAATCGTTTACGTCGTCAATAGGCGTTGACAAATTATTTTCTCCGGTGTAGTTTCACGGAATGAAACTCAAGACCTACATGAAGCGCAAAAAGCTGACGCTGCGGGCCTTTGCAGCACAGATCGGCAATCGCGGAATCACCGCCCAAGCGTTGCACAATTACGTCACCGGAAAGCGCGTCCCGACACTTGGAATCGCGCTGGACATTGTAAAGGCAACTGGCGGCGACGTTAGCCTTCGTGAGCTTCTTGACGGCAAAACCGAACAAGACGAAAAGCGACCTGTCGCAGCTCTAGCTTAGCCGGCACCCACGCGGGGGCATTTTGGGGGGCCTCCGAACAGACCCAACCGTCGCCGGCACCAGCTTACCTGGCGGTTGGTTCCTTCCCTCAAGATCAGCAGCGTAGGGGCGCTCGCCGGGTAAATTCCCCAATCTCCCGGCGGGCGTCACGCGCTCACCCCGTAAGTGTCCTGCGTTCCTGCGTATTTCGACAACCCCGCACCCTAGCAGGAGCGAACAATGCACGACGAAAAAATCATCCGATACGGAATGCGCGCCATGGGCATCCTGCTCATGGCCGTCGAATGCTACTTCCTCGTTCGCGGCGGCGCTCGCGCGGCTGTCGACGAATGGGACAAAATGGGCTTCATCGCCCTCGCCGCCGCCCTCTCGCTCGGCATCAGCTTCCTGCCCTCGGCCGCCTTCACGCTGTTCCGAAAGGGGCGTACGGCCGTCGGCTGCTTCGCCTGCATCGCTTGGGCTTTTTTTGCCCTCTACGCCTGGGGGACGACCGTCTCGGTCTCGGCGATCAACCACGCCGAGGTCCAGTCGGCCCGTGAGGCCTCGATCGTCAAGGCGACCTACACCGGCGACGCGGTGGCTGAGATCGAGCGCAAGCTCAAGAAACTCGAGGAAGAGCTGAACTTCCTGCCCGTCGAGCGGCCGCCGCAGACGATCGCGGCCGAGATCGACGGTCTTAAGCAGTCGAAGCGGTGGGGAGCCACCAGCGGCTGCACCAACGCCACCACGGGCCGCTCGCGCACCTACTGCAAGCAGTACTTCGCGCTCAAGGCCGAGATGGACTCCAGCGGCCGGCGTATTGAGCTGCAAGGCCTGATTGAGACGACGGCTCGAGATCTGGCCTCCGCCCGCTCGGTCGCCATGCAGGCGAAACCTCATGACTTGGCGAACGCCAACCCTGAGAACGCCATCCTGGCCTCGATCGTCACCCTCAACCGGAATCCCGGCGAGGATGCGGTTTGGGCGACCGAAATGGGCCGCTACGCCAACATGGCCTTCATCCTGCTGGCGTCTGCCATCGTCAACCTCGTCGCTACGGCCCTCAACGCGGGCAAGGGCGGCGGTTTGGTGGTTCCGACCTCTCAGGTCGCCTCGACTGAGAACGTCCGTCTGGAAACCCCCGAGCCGGTCTCTGCGAGCCCCTACATGGCCACCAAGGCCTCTGAGGAGCCCTCACTGACCGACAAGCTCGTGAACGTCGCTGAGGAGCTTCGCCGCCGCTTTGCCTTCCGTCCCACCGGCCCTTCGGCGCCGATGATCGAGGCTGCGGCCTAACAGAAACGATGACGGCCGCTCGGGGGCTGAGACCCTAGAGCGGCCGTTTGATCAGCAGATTTGGGGCGCTGTTGGCCCAACGCAGAACGCAACACTGAGTTTGTACACGGGGAATGTACGCCAATGACAGCTAAGCATGCTTCGCGGCAGAATCAAGACGTTAGCGACCGCGACACACAGGTTTTCCCATTCCGGGCAGAAGCCTGGATCGCGGGCACCATGGGGCTCACTTTCGAGGAGCGCGGCTTCTACATCGCCATCATCGCCGCCATGTGGAGCCGCAAGGGGCCAATCCCCGCCGACCAGCTCGCGATCACGCTGCGCTGCGACCCCCGCCAAGCCCGCCGTTTGCTCGACCGTCTCATCGCCCATGGCAAGCTCACTCTTGACGCTGACAATCGCGTCTACAACTCGCACGTCATGGCGAAACTTCAGGTTACACTAGAGCCCGCGACTTCGGGCGAACTTCCGGCCGACTTCTCCGAGAAGTCCGGGAGAAGTCCGGGAGAAGTCCGGGAGAAGTCGGGCAACATCTTTCCGAAAAACGCTGAAAAATCAACAAAGCCTCGCGCGCGCGTAATAGATAATAACTCTCTATCTTTTCCAACAAAGGTAGAGAGTGCTAACGCACTCTCGTCATCGGCGCCGCCGAGTGACGTGCCTGTGCTGGAGGCTTTTCAGGCCTGGAATGCGATGGCCTTGCGGTGCGGTTTACCCCAGGCCTCCCGCCTCACGCCGAAGCGCAAAACCCAGATCCGCGCCCGCATCCGGGAACACGGCCCCGACAGCTGGGCAACCGCACTCGCCAACGTCGAGCGGTCGAAGTTCCTCCGCGGCATCGACCGCGACTGGCGGGCCAGCCTCGATTTCCTGCTCCAGCCGTCCAGCTTTGCCAAGGTCGTCGAGGGCACCTACGGCAACGGCGCGCACGCCGACGAGCCGCCGCCCGATCCCGTCACCGCCGCGCAATCGAAGGCCCTGCTCGAGCAGGCCTTAGCCGAACTCGGGGAGGTTCACTGATGGCCGTCATGTCAGCCGACGACAGCGGGAAGTGGGCCGAAGCCATGCTCGCCAAGATCAAAACCACCTACACGCAAACCGCCCTCGACGGGCTCAAGGCGGTGATCGCCAAGAACGCCGACCACGTGCACGACCGGCGGCTGATCGAAATCCTCGAGGGTCACATCCGCTGGAAAGAGCGGGACTTTCGCGCGCTGGAGATCGGTGCCCGCCGCGCACGGGCTCGCATTGACGAGACGCTGGTTGCGATGGGCAACCGGCCGCGGAGGGTCGCGGAATGACCTACGACCCGCACGAGGACGCCCGCAAATCCTACACCGTGGCGATCGAAGCCATGGGCGACAAGCTCAGGAGCTTCCGAAAGGAGGTCATCGGCGATTGCACGCTCTACCTCGGCGACTGCCGGGAAATCCTGCCGCTGTTGCCTAAGGTCGATGCCGTCGTGACTGACCCGCCGTATGGGATCGGACAAGCCAACGGCGCGGCTGCGGGCGGCGGGGGGTTCTATGCGGTGCGTCTGGTCAACCGCTACGCGGGCAACTGGGACGACGAAAGACCGGATGCGGACACGTTCAAGCTGATGCTTACGGCGGGTGAGCGGCACATCGTCTGGGGCGGAAATTACTTCACGGACGTTCTGCCCGTTGGGAAAAAATGGCTGTTCTGGGACAAGTGCCAGACCATGCCCACGTATTCAGATGGGGAGATGGCCTGGACGAGCCTGCCGGGGGTCTCCACGAAGCGGCTTGTCTACAGCAACAACGGCTTGATGGCCCGTGAGAAGGGCCGTGAGCACCCGACGCAAAAGCCCGTCGAAGTCATGCGCTGGTGCATGCAACTGATCCCGCCGCCAGCGAACACCATCCTCGATCCTTTCATGGGCTCTGGCACGACGGGCGTTGCCTGCGTGAAGCTCGGGCGGAAGTTCATCGGCATCGAGATCGAGCCGAAATACTTCGACATCGCCTGCAAGCGCATCGCTGCCGCCTATGCCCAGCCGGACATGTTCATCGAGGCAGAGAAGGCCAAGCCAGCCGAACAGCTGGAGA